>ERZ773139.2965-NODE-2965-length-15934-cov-3.466717_pt1 | contig 15934 bp, 15 predicted proteins | sample MGYA00580854_ERZ773139 | MGnify/ENA primary metagenome ERZ773139 (study PRJEB29015, sample SAMEA2737809) | human gut metagenome | biome: human gut; feature: human-associated habitat; material: faeces | place: China | collected 2012 ...
GTATGCAAATGAGCGCAACGTTGACCCCACCCCGGATCATGTGGTGTCCTTGGGCATCGCCCGTACCTTCCAGAACATCCGCCTGTGGAAGAGTATGACGGTGTTTGAAAACGTGCTGGTGGCCAAGCATATGCGGGCGAAGCAGAACGTGTTTTCCGCCATTTTCCGGGCGAACGCCAAGGAAGAGGCGAGAATGCGGGAGGAAACCATGGCGCTGCTGCAAGAGCAGGGACTGGAGCAGTACAAGGATGAAATCGCCACCAGCCTGCCCTACGGCTTACAGCGCCGTCTGGAAATTGCCCGCGCCCTGGCGACGGAGCCCAAGCTGCTGCTGCTGGACGAACCGGCGGCAGGCATGAACCCCCAGGAGACCCAGGAGCTGGCGGAATACATCAAGGAAATCCGGGACAGACACCATCTGACGGTTTTCCTCATTGAGCATCACATGGATCTGGTCATGAAAATTTCGGATTATATTTATGTCATTGACTTCGGCAGTGAAATCGCCCGGGGCGTGCCGAAGGAAGTGCAGCAGAACAAGCGCGTGATCGAGGCGTATTTGGGGGTGACGGAAGATGCGTAACATTCTGGAAATCCGGGATTTACAGGTGCATTACGGCGGAATCGAAGCGGTGAAGGGCATCAGCCTGGATGTGCCGGAAGGGGAGATCGTGACCCTGATCGGCGCCAACGGCGCGGGCAAAAGCTCCACCCTCCGCGCCATCGCGGGGCTGGTGAAGCCCTCCGCGGGAAAGATTTCCTTCCTGGACGAGGACATCACCGGCATGGATTCCAGCCTGATCGTGTCCAAGGGCATCACGCTGGTACCGGAAGGACGGCGGATTTTCCCAGACATGACGGTGCTGGAAAACCTGAAAATCGGCGCTTACCTGCGCAAGGACGATCTGACCGAGGACTTAAACTGGGTCTTTGACCTGTTCCCCCGTCTGAAGGAGCGTTCCTGGCAGGCGGGCGGCACCCTGTCCGGCGGCGAGCAGCAGATGCTGGCGGTGGGGCGCGCGCTCATGAGCCGCCCCAAGGTCATCATGATGGACGAGCCGTCTCTGGGACTGGCGCCCATCATCGTCAAGGGCATTTTCGAGATCATCAAGGAGATCAACAAGCAGGGCGTGACGGTTCTGCTCATCGAGCAGAACGCCAATATGGCGCTGAAAACCGCCAATCTCGGCTACGTCATGGAGACCGGCCGGATCACCCTCCACGGCAGCGGCGAGGAGCTGCTGGCCAACGAAGCGGTGAAGGCGGCCTACCTCGGCACGTAATCAGGAAACGGCACAGCCGGGCTTTCGGAGCGGTACGCTCCGGAAGCCCGGCTATTTCTGTCTGCGCAAAAATTTCTTATAATGGGGATTGACATTTTCGAGATACGTGCTATTATATCGATAGTAATATATCGGTACGAAAATACTGATAAATTTGTTCGGGAAGCACCGGTGAACCCGGCGGAGGCTGACGGCAAAAATTTCAGCCGAGGACGGTTTCATCAGGGATTCCTCAGGAAAGGTCGATTTTTATGGAGAAAACATATGCACCTGTAACCACCGCTCAGGAACTGACCGAAGCATTGGCAAAGTGCCGCGCTGCCCAGGAGAAATTTGCCGCCTATACCCAGGAGCAGGTGGATAAGATCTTCCTGGCCGCCGCCACCGCCGCCAACCGGATGCGCATTCCTCTGGCCAAGCAGGCCGTGGCCGAAACCGGCATGGGCGTGGTGGAGGATAAGGTCATCAAGAACCACTACGCCGCCGAATATATTTACAACGCCTACAAGGATTCCAAGACCTGCGGCGTCATCGAGGAAGACACGGCCTACGGCATTCAGCGCATTGCCGAACCCATCGGTGTTATCGCGGCGGTCATTCCCACCACGAACCCCACTTCCACCGCCATTTTCAAGACCCTGATCTCCCTGAAGACCCGCAACGGCATCATCATCAGCCCCCACCCGAGAGCGAAGGGCTGCACCATCGCCGCCGCACGGGTGGTGCTGGAAGCGGCGGTTGCCGCCGGCGCGCCGGAAGGCATCATCGCGTGGATTGACAAGCCCTCCCTGGAGCTGACCAATCAGGTGATGGCGGAAGCCGACCTGATCCTCGCCACCGGCGGCCCCGGCATGGTGAAGGCGGCTTACTCCTCCGGCAAGCCCGCTCTGGGTGTCGGCCCCGGCAATACCCCCGCCGTGATCGACGACAGCGCCGATATTCTGCTGGCGGTTTCCTCCGTCATCCACTCCAAGACCTTTGACAACGGCATGATCTGCGCCTCCGAGCAGAGCGTGGTGGTGCTGGACAGCATCTACGACCGGGTCAGGGCGGAATTCGTCAAGCGCGGCTGCTACGTCCTGAACGCGGAAGAAATCGACAAGGTTCGCGCAACCATCCTGATTAACGGCGCATTGAACGCCAAGATCGTGGGTCAGTCCGCCCATACCATCGCGGCGCTGGCGGGCGTTGACGTCCCCGAAAGCACCAAAATCCTCATCGGCGAAGTGACCTCCACCGATCTCTCCGAAGCCTTTGCCCATGAGAAGCTGTCCCCCGTGCTTGCCATGTACCGGGCTTCCGACTTTGCCGACGCCATGAACAAGGCGGACACCCTTGTCAAGGACGGCGGCTACGGCCACACCGCTTCCGTTTATCTGGATACGGTGGCCGGGAAGGAAAAGCTGGACGCCTTTGCGGAAAAAATGAAGGCCTGCCGCATTCTGGTGAACACGCCGTCTGCCCACGGCGGTATCGGCGACCTGTACAATTTCAAGCTGGCTCCCTCCCTGACGCTGGGCTGCGGCTCCTGGGGCGGCAACTCCGTTTCCGAGAACGTGGGCATCAAGCACCTGCTGAACATCAAGACTGTGGCAATTAGGAGGGAGAATATGCTCTGGTTCCGTGCGCCTGAAAAGGTTTATTTCAAGAAGGGCTGCCTGCCCGTGGCTCTGTCCGAGCTGAAAAATTACAAGAAGGCCTTCATCGTCACCGACGCCTTCCTGTACCAGAACGGCTACACCAAGCCCGTGGAGGAGAAGCTGGACGCCATGGGGATCACCCACACCACCTTCTACAACGTGGCTCCCGATCCCACCCTCGCCTGTGCCAGAGAGGGCGCGGCGCAGATGGCGGCCTTCAAGCCCGATCTGATTCTCGCCATCGGCGGCGGCTCCGCCATGGACGCGGGCAAGATCATGTGGGTGCTGTATGAGCATCCCGAGGCGGATTTCCAGGACATGGCCATGCGCTTTGTGGATATCCGCAAGCGTGTCTACACCTTCCCCAAGATGGGCGAAAAGGCCTATTTCGTCGCCATCCCCACCACCGCCGGTACCGGCTCCGAGGTGACCCCCTTCGCCGTCATCACCGATGAAACCACCGGCGTCAAGTACCCGCTGGCGGACTATGAGCTGCTGCCGAAAATGGCCATCGTGGACGCCGACATGATGATGAACGCCCCCAAGGGTCTGACCGCCGCCTCCGGCATCGACGCCGTGACCCACGCTCTGGAAGCCTACGCCTCCATGATGGCCACGGACTACACCGACGGCCTGGCGCTGCGGAGCCTGAAGCTGATTTTTGAGAACCTGCCCTCCGCCTACGAAAACGGCGCGAAGGATCCCAAGGCTCGTGAGAACATGGCAAACGCCGCCTGCATGGCCGGTATGGCCTTCGCCAACGCCTTCCTGGGCGTGTGCCACTCCATGGCGCACAAGCTGGGCGCGTTCCACCATCTGCCCCACGGCGTTGCCAACGCCCTGATGATCGACGAGGTTCTGCGCTTCAACGCCGCCGAGGTTCCCGCGAAGATGGGTACCTTCTCCCAGTACGACCATCCCCACACCCTGGCGCGGTATGCCGAGGTTGCCGACTACCTGAAGCTGGGCGGCACCACGGACGAGGAGAAGCTGGAAAAACTGATCGCGGCCATCGACGAGCTGAAGGCCAAAATCGGCATCAGGAAGACCATCCGGGACTACGGCATTGACGAAACCGACTTCCTGACCCGGCTGGACAGCATGGTGGAGCAGGCATTCGACGACCAATGCACCGGCGCGAACCCCCGGTATCCCCTCATGAGCGAGATCAAGCAGATGTATCTCAACGCTTACTACGGCACCGACGAGACAAAGTAAGGGAACGCTTTTCTTTCCCGAATAACAAGCAAAGAAGCACATCCAGCCCGAGAAATTGGGCTGGATGTGCTTCTTTCGCACTAAAAATACTTTTCCATTGAAGTTTTTGCGGCCTTTACGATATCCGCAATGACCTTCGCTTCTTGTGCAGAGCAACGCTCCAACACAGCTGCAATTTCATCAAGAGAGGCACTGGTAGTTTCCGTGTTCGGAGTGTCCAGCAATTCATCGGTTCGCACCTCCAAGGCGGCGGCAATGTCCACGAAAACTGGCAGACTTAACTTGGTATTTCCGGTTTCAATATGGCTCATATGGGTAGTGGAAATGCCAATTCGTTCTGCAAATTCCTCCTGTGAGAGCCCATGCGCCTTGCGGATTTTGCGTATCTTTTGACCAATCTTGTAATAATCCATAAAAAAATACCGCCTACATAGTAAAATACTACTTGAATTATATAGGCAGAAATGATAAGATAACATAAACGCTATAGGCTATTATTTGTGCTTATAGTTAAAATATGAAGGCGAGGTGCATGGAATGGAGAAAAAAACGGCGATACCATTCAGGCAGGCAAAAATGCTGGTGCTGACTTGCGTGTCAAAAAACAGAAAGAGAGGAAGAAACAATGGCACTGATAAAATGTCCAGAATGTGGCCAGATGATTTCTGATAAGGCGGAGAGCTGTCCAAAGTGCGGATATCAAATGCAGGATAGCCCGGAAAAAGCGGAAGATGGGCTGTCACGGGCAGGGGCAGCAGAAGCTAGGGAAAACAAAGAAATCCCGGTGGCTACAGAAAAGCACAGGACTGGCTATTCATTGAAGGCTGCACTGACTTCCGCATTTGGGGCTAAGAAGAGCAAAAAGAAAACCGTTATTATCATTGCCGGAATTGCATTGGTCATTTTTGTGGTGCTTTTCTGGTTGTGCATGGCAAATAGCGCCCCGAAAGTCAGCGAAATATCAATCAGCAAATGGCGGCTATCAGATTCTTATATGTATTCCGACCGCTATGAAGGCTCTGTTGCGGCGGATCAAAAGAAGCCATTCGTTGCAGTGATCGGCCAGTATGACGAAGAAAGTAAAACACCACAGCTGGTCTATATGGAAGAAGGTGCCGGCACTCTTAAAACATTAGAATCAAAATACGATGATCCTTCAGTCAAATATAAAGCGATTGGATACTTGACTGGAACAAAGGTTGATACCAAGAGCATGACGATAAAGTATAAGGATCGTGACTACGATGACTATTCTGATCAGACGAGTTGTGATGTTGATATCGAGATGGATATGCGCAATAACAAAACGGGGTTACTCCTGTTTGACGTAGTTAATCAAACCAATGGAGACAAAGATAGTAACCTAATTGCAGTTGTTGTGAAGGGAAAGACCGAATATACCTACTATGCAGAACTACCCTACAAGTCACGCGGTATCGAAATCTCAATTGAACCCAAATTATTCTGTGAAAGCAGTCCCGTTAAGCAGGACGATTACACTGTAGAAAAGAATTACAGCGCGGAGAAGGACGAGCGGAAATATAGCACATCTTATTCGGGTAAAATGGAGATAGCCTTTGACGGCAAGCAAGATGGATTTACCCTTTATACTCAGGAACTCTTGGAAGGAGGCAACAAGAAAGACCGCAATAAAGTAGAGAATCTGTACAAGTTTGTGCATGATGGTGAGTGCACATTTACAACCTATGACTCAGTTAGCTCAGGCGAGACTATATTAATGCCGAAATATGATTTCCACATTGTCGGCTATATCACTTGGAATTCTTTAGAAAAGGGGAACGTATAATATGAATGAACGGAAATGTACTGAATGTGGGACTGTGATTCCGGAGGGCGCAACTACTTGCCCGTCCTGTGGATGCCCGGTTCCTGTCGAGGAAGCGAAGCCTTGTGAAAAAAAGCTGGGAAAAGTAAAAAATACAATCAACTGGATGGCAGTAATTTCCTTGATTCTGGGACTCATTATCATTTTTATGGGTACATCTGTCAAAAAGGCAAGCATTAGCCTGGATACCTACAGTGCAAAGCGCTACTCCGCAGATGAGGCGAGATTTGGTGCAGACTTTTATACCGAAATCTACAAGGCCTCTGACATTATTGTGGATGAACTGAATGATATTAACGGAGGAATTGGGGAACTGTCTGAATCCTTGAACAAAATGGCGAACGTTATTTATTACCCTATCGGAACAATGATTGAAGCAATGGGTCTTGGAGTGATAGCAGTTTCCTGCATGCATCTGATGAAAAAGAAAGACAGCAGCACTCCAGCGTAATGATGTCAATGATCTTAGTGGTATAATCGCACGGTTATTGACAGGTTAATAGAGCCAGCGGCCAAACAGTACATTAAATCCGAGGATCTGGAAGCTGCAAAAGCTTTAGCGATTGACCCTTTTTCTGGAATGTTCTCTCTTACACGAAAACCGCAGGTTTAAGCCATCGCCTGAACCTGCGGTCATTTTGAAATAATATCCTCTTTCCTGCCAATACTAAGGAAAAAAGCTGATTTCATGGGGTCAATCTGGGCGGACGATCTGCGGAGGTTCTGAGCATCGACACCCCTTCCACAAAAAAATCTGCGGGGCGGGTGCGTATCTTTTGCGACTTTCCTCTTGTTTTTTTCGGCATGTGCGGTTATAATAATCCAAGATAAAAACAAGGAGGTCACTTTCATGGCTGTAAAAATTGAAAAGGATACCATCATCGGGGACGTTCTGGACATCGCGCCCCAGTCCGCGCCCCTGTTCTTCGCCATCGGTATGCACTGCCTGGGCTGCCCCTCTTCCCGGGGCGAGACCGTTGAGGAAGCCTGCATGGTTCACGGTGTGGACTGCGAGCCGTTCCTCGCCCAGCTGAACAATTTCCTGGAAGCCTACGAGGCCAACGAAGCCGCGAAGCAGAACGGATAAAATACCGGCAGCGCCATCCCGGACAAATGCCGGGATGGCTTTTTTCGTATAGAAGGAGGGACGCCCGTGAAAATTCCCCTTTCCAACCGGCTGCTGGCCTGCTGCGGCTATGTCAAGCCCGGCGACCGGGTGGCGGACGTGGGCTGTGACCACGGTTATCTCGGCATTTACCTTCTGAAAAACGGCATTGCCGGCGCGGTCATTGCCTCCGACGTCCGGGAAATGCCCCTGCAAAGCGCCATTCGCAATGCGGAAAAATTCGGCGTGAAGGAGAGGATGTCCTTCTGCCTGTCCGACGGCATCCGCGATGTCCCCCGGGAATTCGACTGCATGGTCTGCGCGGGGATGGGGGCGGACACCATGATGTCCATTCTGGACGCCGCAACCTGGCTGAAAAGCGAACGCTACCGCCTGATTCTCCAATGCCAGAGCAAGCGGCCGGAGCTGCGCCGGTATCTGTACCGTCAGGGCTACGCCATCCGCCGGGAGACGCTGGCGAAGGACGGAAAATTCATCTACCCCGTCATGGAGGTGGTCTACGCCCCCGGGGAGGCGCTGACCGAGGGTGAATATTACATCACCCCGGCACTGCGCCGCAGCGGCAGCGAGCTGCTCCCGGCCTTCCGGGAGAGCGTCCTTTCCGGCCTTCGCAAGACCGTGGCAGGGCTGTCCGGCGGGGACGGGGAAAAATACAGGCACTACAAAGCGATTTTGGAGGAACTGACCGATGACGACCGTAGCTGACATTCTCAAGTACATAGAGACCCTTGCCCCAACCTACATGAAAATGGACTGGGACAATGTGGGGCTGCTCTGCGGCAGCCGGGAAACCCCCGTTACCAAGGTTCTGGTGGCACTTGACCCCTTCGAGGGGGTGTGCCGGGAGGCGGCGGAGTGGGGCGCGGAGCTGATCGTCACCCACCATCCAATTATTTTTGACCCGCTCAAATCCGTGACGGAGGAAACGACCGTCGGCCGGAGCATCATGACCCTTTGCCGCCACGGCATCAGCGCCGTCAATGCCCACACCAATCTGGACTGCGCCCCGGGGGGCGTCAACGACGTGCTGGCGGACACCCTGGGACTGAAGGACGTGGAGACCATCCCGCCCTTTTTCCGGGACGATCAGGGACGGCAGTGGGGGCTTCTGCGCCGGGGCAGGGTAGAGGAGCAGTCTCTTTCCCAATTTCTGGAAACCGTCAGGAGCAGCCTGAACGCCGAGGGACTGCGCTACGTGGACGGCGGCAAGCCGGTTCGCCTGGTGGCGGTGGGCGGCGGAAGCTGTTCCGACGAACTGATGAGCGCCTTTGAGGCCGGGTGCGACACCTTCGTCACCGCGGACATCAAGTACAATGACTTCTGGGACGCCCAGGCGCTGGGGATGAATCTGATCGACGCGGGACATTTTGCCACGGAGAACCCTGTCGTGGCCGTGCTGGCGGAAAAAATCGCCGCCGCGTTCCCGGAGGTTCAGGTGAAAATTTCCGAAACCCACCGGGACTGCATGAAATTCCGGTCACGACAATTGCATGAGTAAACAAATTGCGAACGGAATTGCTACCTTTCATTCTCTTTTACATGAGGTTATGCTGTGTATCTGAAATCATTGGAACTGCAAGGCTTTAAGTCCTTCCCGGACAAGACGCTGATCCGGTTCGGCGATGACATTACCGCCATCGTCGGCCCCAACGGCTCCGGGAAATCGAATATTTCCGACGCCATTCTGTGGGTCATGGGCGAGCAAAGCTCCAAAACCCTCCGGGGCGCCAAAATGGAGGACGTGATCTTCGGCGGCACCCAGAAGCGTACCGCCGTTGGCTTCGCCGAGGCGACCCTGACGCTGGACAATTCCGACCGGGCGCTGGCCTACGACGCCGACGAGGTGATGGTCACCCGGCGCTACTACCGCTCCGGGGACAGCGAATACTATATCAACAAGCAGTCCGCCCGTCTGCGGGACATCAACGAGATGTTCATGGACACCGGCCTTGGGCGGGAGGGCTACAGCAATATCGGCCAGGGCAGAATTGACGAAATCTTGTCTTTGAAAAGCGGCGACCGCCGGGAGATTTTTGAGGAAGCCGCAGGCATTTCCAAATATCGCCACCGTAAGGAGGAGACGGAGCGGAAGCTGGCCGCCACCGAGGACAACCTGCTGCGCATCGGCGACAAGGTCTCCGAGCTGGAATTGCAGCTGGAACCGCTGAAGCAGCAGTCGGAAAAGGCAAAAAAATATCTGGAACTGAAGGACGAATTAAAGGGCGTGGAGGTGGCCGTGTGGCTGGACACGCTGGACAGGCTTTCCGCCGCTGCCAAGAAGGCGGAGGAGGACTATGCGTCCGCGTCCTTCGTTTTGCAGCAGGCTCACGACGATCTGGACGCCCTGTACCGTCAGGCAGACCAGCTGGGGGAGGCTCTGCGCACCCGGGACGGCGAGCTGGAAACCGTCCGATTGAAAGTGAATATGCTCTCTGCTACCCACCAGCAGCTGGACGGGCAGATGGCCGTGCTTCGGGGAAATGTGGAGAACAACAACGCCAACATTTCCCGGATTGAGGAAGAGCTGAAAGGGCAGGAGGACCGCTCCGGCGGCATCGTGTCCCAGATCGACCAGACGAAGGCCAGAATTGAAGAAATCGAAGCGGCACTCACAGAAAAGCGCCGGGAGCTGGACGAATTGCAGCACAAGCTCACCGCCATGACGGCCAATGCCCAGGGACTGACCAAGCAGTTTCTGGAGCTGCGGGGAAAGGAATCCTCTCTGGCGGCGGACGTCGCGGGGCGTCAGGCCGACGTGCGGGGTCTGGAAGAGAGCATGGCGCAGACCAAGGAGCGGTTGGAGCAGCTGAATGCCGACCTGTCTGCCGGCGCGGCCAGACAGCAGGAAGCCCAGACCAATCTGGATAATTGCCGCAAGGAACTGAAAAAAGCCCAGGAGGAAGTGACCGCGGCCAATAACACCATTGCAGGCTACACCCTCCGGCAGAACACCCGGGTCAAGCGCCGGGACGAATTGCAGGAAAAAATCCGGGACATGACCTCCCGGCGGGATTCCGTGACGGCCAAGGCCAGAGTGTTCCGGGCAATGGAGCGGGATTTTGAAAGCTACAACAAGGCCGTCCGCATGGTGATGCAGGAAGCCCAGCGGGGCGCACTGCGGAACATCCACGGCCCCGTGTCCCGGCTGATCCGCACCGAGGACAGCTACACGGTGGCCATTGAGATTGCCCTTGGCGCGGCCATGCAGCAGATCGTGGTTGGCACGGAGCAGGACGGCAAGGCGGCCATCGGCTACCTGAAACGCACCGGCGGCGGTCGGGCGACCTTCCTGCCCATGTCCAACATTCAGGGCAGGAGCCTGCAGGAAAACGGGCTGGAAAATTGCCGGGGATTCGTGGGCATTGCGTCTGAATTGACCGCGAGCGATGAAAAGTACCGGGGCATTGTGGAAAATCTGCTGGGCAGAACGGTGATTGTGTCCGATATGGACGCGGCTATTGCCATGTCCCAGAAATACCGGGGACGCTTCAAGATCGTCACCCTGGACGGTCAGGTCATGAACCCCGGCGGCTCCATGACCGGCGGCTCCGTAAATAAGGAAGCGGGCATTTTGTCCCGTGCCAACGAGCTGGAAAAGCTGACGGCTCAGGAAAAGAAGCTGGAACAGGAGCTGCTGGTTGCCCAGGCGGACTTGCAGGAAGCCCAGCGGCAGTGCGACCAGGTGGAATTCCAGATGAAGGCGGCGCAGGATCAGCTTCGCGGCGCGGAGGATCAGGTACTGCGCCTGCAGGGGCAGGAGAAGCAGTTTGAAATTCTGCTGAACGCCATCACGGAAGCGGAGACCTCCGCCCAGCGGGAGCGGGATTCTCTGAACGCGCGGCAGACCTCCGACCGGGAGCGCTATGCCGCCCAGCAGGCGAAAATTCAGGTTTACACCCAGCAGCTTGCCGAGACCCGGCAGACGCTGGCACAGCTGGAAGGCAGTCAGACGGAAGCGGCGGAAGCGAACGCCGCCATCACCGGACAGATGACGGAGTTGAAAACCGCGGAAGCGGCGCTGGAAGCCGAGCGGGACACGGCGCTGACCCACATTGCGGACTTGCAGAATCTCCGGGCGGCCATGGAGGGCGACCGGGAGAAGAAGGAAGCCCTGGCAGATGCCATCCGGGAGGACATCCTCCGCCTGGAAGGGGAAATTGCTCAGCTGAAAGTCAAACAGGAGGAAAACGACGCGGAGTCCGACCGGATGAACGCGCTGCTCCGAAAGACCCAGGAAGACCGGGCGGAAGCGGAAGCCTCCAAGACCCGGGCGGAGCGGGACGCCCAGGAGAAGAACAAGGACATCCTCAACATGGAGCGCGCCTGCGCCTTGCTGGAGCAGAAAAAGGTCACCTCCTCCATGGAGGAAAAGCAGATCGTGGACAAGCTGTGGGATTCCTACGGCCTGACCCCCGGCACCGCCCCGGAGCATCGGGGACAGATCGAAAACGTCACCGCCGGAAACCGCCGGGCAGCAGAGCTGAAACGGAAAATTGCCGCGCTGGGTACGCCCAATCTGGGCGCCATCGAGGAATATGCCCGGGTCAACGAGCGCTACACGTACCTTGCTTCCCAGCGGGACGACGTGCTGACCTCCAAGCGGGAGCTGGAAAGCGTCATCCGGGACATTACCAAAGAGATGACCACCATATTTGTTTCGGAATTTGGGAAAATCGACCATTATTTTGGGCAGACTTTTGAAGAAATGTTCGGCGGCGGCAAGGGACAGCTGATTCTGGAAGACCCGGAGAATCCCCTGACCTGCGGCATTGAGATTCGCGTCCAGCCCCCCGGAAAGCAGGTCAAGACCATCACGCTGCTTTCCGGCGGCGAGAAGGCCTTCGTGGCGACGGCGCTGTACTTCGCCATTCTGAAGGTGCGGCCGACGCCCTTCTGTCTGCTGGACGAGATCGACGCGGCGCTGGACGACCGGAACGTGGAGCGGTTTGCAAGCTATCTTCACAATCTGGCGAAGAAGACCCAGTTCATCGTCATCACCCACCGCCGGGGCACCATGGAAGCCTCCGACGTGCTTTACGGCGTGACCATGCAGGAACAGGGCGTGAGCAAGCTGCTGCGACTGGACTTAAACCAGATGGAAGAATATTTGGGAATCGTAGAATAAAGGAGAATTTTATGGGCTTTTTTGACAAAATCAAGGCCGGACTGACCAAGACCCGGGAAGCGCTCAGCGGCACCTTGGACAGCGTGTTTTCCGGCTTTTCCGAAATTGACGACGATTTTTATGATGAGCTGGAGGAAAGTCTGATCCTGGCGGACCTGGGCGTGGACACCTCCGTCAAGGCCGTGGAGCGGCTGCGCAGAGCCGTCCGGGAGCAGCACCTGAAAACCACGGCGGAAGCCCGGGAAGCGCTGAAGGAAATTCTCGTGGACATGCTTTCCGTGGGAGACACGGAGCTGAAGCTGTCCACCCACCCCAGTGTGATTCTGGTCATCGGCGTCAACGGCGTGGGCAAGACCACTACCATCGGCAAGATCGCAAAGCAGCTGACCGCTCAGGGAAAGAAGGTCATGCTGGTGGCGGGGGACACCTTCCGGGCGGCGGCCGCCGACCAGCTGGAGATCTGGGCGGGCAGAAGCGGCGCGTCCATCGTCCGCCAGCACGAGGGCGCGGACCCGGCCTCCGTGGTGTTTGACGGCATCCAGTCCGCCAAGGCCAAGGACGTGGACGTGATTCTCATCGACACCGCCGGACGGCTGCACAACAAGACGAACCTGATGAACGAGCTGAACAAGATCAGCCGCATTGTGGCGCGGGAGCTGCCCGACGCCGCCAAGGAGGTTCTGCTGGTTCTGGACGGCACCACCGGCCAGAACGGCCTGATTCAGGCAAAGCAGTTCAAGGAAATTGCGGGGGTCACGGCCATTGCCCTGACCAAGCTGGACGGCACCGCCAAGGGCGGCATTGTCATCGCCGTGGCGGACGCACTGCAAATCCCCGTGAAGTTCGTGGGCGTGGGGGAGCAGGCGGACGACCTGATGCCCTTCAGCGCGAAGGAATTCGTGGAAGCATTGATCTGAGGAAGTATCATGAAAGTAGTTTTGGCAAGCAAAAACAGACATAAATGGGAAGAAATCCGGAAAATCACCGAGAAATTCGATATGGAGCTGGTGATGGAGTCCGACCTGGGCGTGGACATTGACGTGGAGGAAACGGGAACCACCTTTGAGGAAAATTCCTTTCTGAAAGCCAATGCCGTGATGCAGGCCACCGGGCTTCCGGCGCTGGCGGACGATTCCGGCATTGCCGTGGACGCCCTGAACGGGGAACCCGGCATTTACTCCGCCCGGTACGGCTTCGACGATACGCTGGACGACTGGGGCAGATTGCAGCTGCTGCTGAAAAACACGGAGAATGTCCCCGACGGCCAGCGTCAGGCGCAGTTCGTCTGCGTCATCACCATGGTCACCCCCGAGGGCAAGGTGATTCAGGCTCGGGGCGAAGTGCATGGCGAGCTTCTGCGCGCCCCCGCCGGGACGGGCGGCTTCGGCTATGACCCCATTTTCTACTATCCGCCCTTCGGCAAGACCCTGGCGGAGGTGACGCCGGAGGAAAAGAATCAGGTGTCCCACCGGGCGGTGGCACTACGGGCATTTTACGACAAACTCAAGGAGGAAGGCTATGCTGACAAGTAAACAGCGCGCCGAGTTCCGGGCGCAGGCGAACAGCTTGGAAACCACCCTGATGGTGGGCAAGGACGGCGTAACGGAGGCGGTCATCGCGGAAGCGGACAAGCTGCTCACCGCCCGGGAGCTGGTGAAGGGCAAGGTGCTGGAAACCGCCCTGATGAGCGCAAGAGAGGTGTCCGACGCCATCTGCGAGGCCACCGGCGCCGACGGCATTTCCTGCGTCGGTTCCAAGTTCGTCATCTGGCGGTTCAGCGAAAAATGTCAGGCCGAGCGCAACCAGACCGGCCGTGCCAAACACAAGGAGACCCCCAAGTCCAAGGCTGACCCGGTAGGCAAGGGCGTTCGCGCCCGCCGTCAGGCAGCCCGTCAGGCGCGGGAGCAGCGCAATCAGTATTTCCGGGAGCAGGCCATCGAAAAGTCCATTGAGCAGAGCCGGGAGAGGCAGCAGAGAAAGCAGAAGTGACCCAGACGGTGCCATAAAAAGCAAACACGGTGTTTTTCTTCCGCGTTTTGCGGGATAAACAGGTACAGGAGCGGTGCAAATGGAACGAATCGGCATTTACGGCGGAACCTTCAATCCCCCCCACATCGGCCATATTCAGGCGGCGAAGCAGGCGGTCGCGGCGCTGAACCTCGACGCTCTGGTGATCATTCCCACGAGTATTGCGCCCCACAAGGCGATCCCCGAGGATTCGCCCACTCCGCGGCAGCGCCTCGAAATGCTGCGCATTGCCGCGGCGGACTGCCCGAAGGCCGAGGTTTCGGACATCGAGCTGAACCGGGGCGGCGTCAGCTACACCTTCCAGACCGTATCGGAGCTGAAGGAGCGCTATCCTGACGCGGAGCGGATTCTGCTGATGGGCAGCGATATGTTCCTGTGCTTCGATCAGTGGAAGCAGCCCGACGACATTCTGAAGAATGCGGAGCTGGGCGTTTTCTACCGGGGCAGCAAGGGGGAAAAGGCCGCCGTCGCGGAGAATCAGGCGAAGCTGGAACAGCGTGGGGCAAAAATCCGGCTGGTGGAAAATGACATTGTCGATATTTCCTCCACCCAGCTGCGGCGGATGCTGGCGTTTCACTGCGCGGGGCCGTTCCTGTCCCCGGGCGTGGCGGCGTACATTCGGGAACACGGGCTGTACGATGTAGATGCCCAATGGAAAAACCTCCCCATGGCGGAGTTGGAGCAGGTGGTCGTTCGGCTGCTGAACCCCAACCGGGTGGCGCATGTCTTGGGCTGCCGGGACACGGCGGTGGCACTGGCCGAGCGATGGGGCGCGGACGTGACCGACGCTGCCAGAGCCGGCATTCTCCACGACATTACCAAGGCGCTGGACGGGCCGCTGCAGTTGACAGTCTGTGCCGAATATGGTAAAATATTAGGCGAATTTTCAATAAAATACCCCAGGACCCTCCACGCCCTCACCGGTTCCATGGTGGCGGAGCGGATTTTTGGGGAAAATGAGGCGGTGGTTTCGGCCATCCGCAGCCACACCACGGGAAAAGCAGACATGAATCTGCTGGAAACCATCATTTATGTGGCAGACTATATGGAGCCGAACCGGAGCTTTCCCGGGGTGGAACGGCTTCGGGAGCTGGCGTTTTCCGACCTGACTGCGGCGCTGAAGCTGGGGCTGGAAATGACGCTGGAACATCTGAAGGAGCAGGGAAACGAGGTCTCGCCGGAATCCCGGGACGCGCTGGCGTGGCTCAACCGTCAGGAAACACAAACCATGTAGAAAGGAAGAAGTTATGTTAACCCAAAAAGAAATTGCTTACGAGGTTACCAAGGTGCTGGACGCCAAAAAAGGACAGAACATCAGGCTGCTGAAAATTGACCGGGTCAGCTCTCTTGCGGATTACTTTCTGATCTGCACCGGCACCTCCAACACCCACGTCAAGACGCTCTGCGACTATGCCGAGTACACGCTGGAGCAGCTGGGGGAGCAGATGCTCAGCCGGGAAGGCCACCGGGGCAATTCCTGGGAGCTGCTGGATTACGGCAGCATCGTCGTCCACGTTTTTACCGAGGAAGCCCGGAAGTTCTACGACCTAGAGCGCCTGTGGGCGGACGCGGAGACCGTGGATATCCGGGATATCGTTATCGAAGAGAATTAAGGAAGCTCTGATTAAATCGACGAGAGCTGGCGGCAGAAGATTTTGGCTCAGCCGA
>ERZ773139.2977-NODE-2977-length-15872-cov-10.314029_pt1 | contig 15872 bp, 17 predicted proteins | sample MGYA00580854_ERZ773139 | MGnify/ENA primary metagenome ERZ773139 (study PRJEB29015, sample SAMEA2737809) | human gut metagenome | biome: human gut; feature: human-associated habitat; material: faeces | place: China | collected 2012 ...
ACACCCCACTTGTTAGATAGTATATCATACTGTCTAACAAATGGGGTGCAGTTCAATCGCGCTCCGCCGACTTTGTGTTTATTCCCACGTCTGCCACACCTCCGGGCAGTATCCGGCGGTGGCCTGTCTGCCGTTGCGGACGATGGGCGTTTTCATCAGCTCCGGGTGGTCAAAGAGCTTATCTTCTTTTGCGCGCTTGTCATCCGTATAGCGCATCAGGTCGATCTCCGGGCTTTTGACCGACCAGTCGATCAGCGCGTCCACGCCGCCGACGGCATGCAGAACGCTGTCGAACTCGCCGCCGGACATCCCGAAGCGGACGAGATCGATCTGCTGGAATTTGATCCGGCGCTCCTTGAACCAGCGCTCGGCCTTTTTTGTGTCAAAGCATTTTTTCTTTCCGAAGATCTGGATGTTCATTTTGTTCCTCCAGTAACCGCTGATAACCGCAGACGATTGGATCGGCGGTTACTCAAGCATGGCGGCAGCCTCCGCCTCGGTGTCGGCGGAAAACAGAAACTGGCCCGCCGCGGTATAGACCTCTACATGACCTCTGACATAACGCATCGTAATTTCCATGACGCAGTTCCCCTTTCGGTTGATCTGCGGTCAGTATAGCATACGATGTGTCCAATAATCCGGACTTTCAAAAGTCAGACATCAATCATAAAAATCGCTTTCCCACTGCGCGTAGACGGTGCGGTTCTCCGTGGCCGTCAGATCGGTCAGCAGCTCGCCGGATTCCGTGTACCAGCCGAGGAAGACCTCGGTGTTGGATGTGGCGTCAAAGGACGGGTCATAGGTGCTGCCCGCCTCGTAGAACGCGATGTCGCGCGCCCGGTCGCCCTTTTCGGTCTGCACGAAGCGCACCCAGTAGAAGCCGTCGGACGAGCCGGAATAGTCGGCGTAGAGGAACACGCGCAGCTCTGCCATGCGGCGGCTGACAAGCCCGTCGTGGATCACATAGTCCCCGCCCGATTCCTTCACGTGGCACCAGATGCCCATCGCGGAGGCCAGCTCGTTGGTCGAGTAGAATCCGGACTTGAGCAGGGCAGACAGCGCGCTGTTTTTCATCCAGCCGGAGCCGATGTTGTAGCTCAGGCTGATGAGCGCGTCATACTGATTGTCGCTCAGGGAAATACTGTTTTCCGTCAGGAAGCTGTCCAGCTTTTCCTCAAAGCCCTGCAGCATCTGGCGCAGAAGAACATCCGCCTGCGCTTCGGTGATGCCGTTGGGATATTCGTCCTTGCCGCAGGCGCTGCCGTAGCCGATGGAATACTGGGCGTAGTCCCAGGCAGCCTTCTCCTGAAAGCCTTCCTTCTGCTTGATGAAGTCGATCATCGGCTCGGTCGTGCGGAGCGTGATCTCAGCCGGATCCTGATCCGGGTCTGTGGGGATCACCGGGTCAAGGCTCTGATAGATGCGGTTGACGATCGCGGCGATCTCCGCGCGGGAGACGGACGCGTCCGGACGGTATGTTCCATCCGGGTAGCCGCCGACGATCCCGGCGGCGTAAAGCGCCTCGACATAGACGCTGTCGGTGTCGGTAAACGTGCCGTAGGTGCCGGGGTCAGACAGACCGAGCGCGTTTGCGGCAAGCTTGGCGAGCATCCCGCGCGTCATATTGACGTCCAGATCGGAAATATCCTGATAGCGCACAAGGAAGCCCTGATCGATGGCGAAATTCAGATAGCCTCTGGCCCAGTGGGAATCCACGCGCTCCGGCTCCGGGTAGCCCGCGGCCAGCAGGATCATCTTGAGCGACTCGCCGGTCGTGACCTTTTTGGTGGGGCGATATGTACCGTCGGGATAGCCGCTGACGACGCCGGATTCGGACAGCGTCATCACGTCCTCATAGAACCAGCTGCTCTCCGGTACGTCGGAGAAGGAAATATCGTATGCGCATACAAGCGTTGTCCCGGCCAGAAGAAGGGTCAGCGCCATGAAACTCCAAAGCAGGCTGCGAAGTCTGGGTTTCATTCTGTCACGCTCCTTTCTTTGCATCAAATCGGGGATAGTATAACAGATTTGATTACAAATTGCAACTGTTTGGGCGAAACAACCAAACAGCAGCATATTTTATTGGTAGGAATTTACGTCGATCAGGGCCGTAATGCCCTTGTTCCTGCGGTCCCTGGAGAACTCTGCAAGGACAAAGGAGAGTAAGCGGCGGATAGCCGCGGAATTTTTGCAGACCAGCGTCAGCTGATAGCGGTAGGAATAATTGACGCGGGCGACGCTGGCCGGTGCCGGGCCGAGCAGCTGCGCGGGTGCGCGGCAGTACGGCTCCTTCTGGAGATTGGCGGCCAGCGCGTCGCGCAGGCGGACGCTGGCCTCGATCAGTCCGCGCTCCTCCAGTCCTGCGACCGTGATGGTGAACAGATCAGAGAACGGCGGGCAGCTGCGCAGCTGCCGCATCCGCAGCTCCAGCTCGTAAAATGCGTCGTAATCCTGCTTGGCCGCAAGCCGCAGCACAGGATGCTCCGGCGTCATGGTCTGGATCATGGCGCAGCCCGCGTCCGCACCCCGTCCGGAACGGCCCACGACCTGCGTGATAAGCGAAAACGTCGTCTCGGCGGCGCGGAAGTTGTCGACATACAGGCTCATGTCCGCGTCGATGACGCCGACAAGCGTAACGGACGGGAAATCAAGGCCCTTGGCGACCATCTGCGTGCCGAGCAGAATGGGGATCTGCTGTTCGCGGAATTGTTTCAGCATCGCCTCATGTCCGCCTGCGGCGGGCACGGTATCAGCGTCCATGCGCAGAACCTCCGTGTCGGGGAACAGCGCCTTCAGCTCCTGCTCGACCTTCTGCGTGCCGCTGCCGATGGCCTTCATCACCCCGCCGCATTTTTCGCAGCGTGCGTGCGCAGGCATGACATAGCCGCAGTAGTGGCACATCAGACGGCGGCCGGAGGAGTGGTACGTCAGATGGACGCTGCACCGCGGGCACTGCGGCACGTCACCGCAGTCCATGCAGACCAGATACCGGCTGTTGCCGCGCCGGTTCAGAAACAGGATGGACTGCTTTTTATCTAGGATCGCGTCACGGATGCCCTCTTCCAGTTCGCGGCTTAAATCCAGATCGTTGCCCGCGCGAAGCTCCTGCTTCATGTCGATGATGCGCGCGTCGGGCAGCGCGCGGCCATTGTAGCGGGTTTTGAGCGTATAGAGGCTGTAAACGCCTGTTTTGGCCAGATACATCGTCTCAATGGACGGCGTTGCCGAGCCGAAGAGCACAAGCGCGCGCTCCTTCGCGCCGCGATAGAGCGCGATCTCCCGCGCGTGATAGCGCGGGGCGTTTTCGGATTTATAGGTATGCTCCTGCTCTTCGTCGAGGATCAGCAGGCCGGGATTTTGAAGCGGTGCGAAGACCGCCGAGCGCGTGCCGACCACGACGCGGGCTTCGCCGCGCGCGATGCGCCGCCATTCGTCATAGCGTTCGCCCACGCGCAGGCTCGAGTGGAGCACCGCGACGGCTTTTCCGAAGTGCGCGGTCATTTTATGCAGCAGCTGCGGCGTCAGTGCGATCTCCGGCACGAGCAGCATGGCGGAACGGCCCGCGTCCAGCGCACTTCGGATCAGCGCGAGATATACAGAGGTCTTGCCGCTGCCCGTCACGCCGTAGAGAAGCGCCGCGCCGGGCTTTTCCTGCGTCATCTGCCGGTTCAGACCGTCGAAGGCGATCTGCTGCTCCGCGTTCAGCGTCAGCGGCCCGGCGGACGGGACGTCCTCGCGCTTCGGGCTGCGCAGCTGCTCCTGCTCATATGTCTCGATCAAGCCGAGCTTTGCGAGGCGGGAGACGGTCTGCATACTGGCGCCGGTCAGCTCGCATAATTCGCGGCAGGGGCCTGCGCCGACGGTGCACAGCAGGCGCAGCAGCGCCGCCTGCAGGGGGGCGGAGAACTGCTTTTTTGCGGCAAACTGCTCCGCTTCCTCCGCGCTGACAGCAAGTGCGGCGACCTTGATGGTCTTCTCGCTGGCCTTCTGCGTGAGCGAAGCGTCTGCGCGCAGCAGCCGACGCTTGCGCAGCGCCTGCACAGCGGCGTCGAACGCCTGCGGCGATTCAAACTGCTGCCGGAGCGTCCGCTCCGGCGCGCTGCCGCCGAGATCGGTCAGCAGCTGCACGAGCCTTGCCGCGCCGGAATTCGCCATGCCGGGCGGCAGCTTGTCCTGCGCGCCGGATACAAGCATCAGCGTCCGCTTTTCATCGAACCATAACCCGGCGGGAAGGATGGCCTTGACCGCGTCATAAAAAGTGCAGAAATAGCGCTCCTTCATAAACGCGGCAAGGCGGAGCTGTCCGCCGGTAAGGATCGACGCGTCGTCCAGCATCTGCTCGACGGCCTTCAGTCCGGCAGCGACTCCCTCCTGCACGGATAAAACAATGCCCTCCGTCCGCCGGTTGCCGTGCCCGAACGGCACAAGCACCCGCATCCCGGCTGCCAGCGGCATATCCTCCGGCACACGGTAGGAATAGGGCCTGTCAATGGCATAAACTGCCGCCGCAACAGCCAGCTGTGCAACTCTGGACATGACCTGTTCCTCCTTTGTCTGGTGAAAGTTTGGACGCGCTTATGTCTCCGATGGCCCTGTCTTTTCTCTTGCAAGAGAAAAGACAGGGGAGAAAAGAGTGCTTGGACGCGGTTAGTGCGTACTGCGGGTACAATTCAGGCAAGCGCCTGATTTTACAGTCGATACGAACACACGCAGGCACCCCCGCAGCAATCAAAAGAACCGGCGCAGGCGGCTGGCCTGCGCCGGGATGGGTGCTCAGTGTCTGTATTTATCGTCAAGCTCGGCCTTGAGCTGGCCGGCAGCGACCTCGCGGATGGCGAGCGTGACAGGCTTTTCCTCAAGCGGCTCGTGCGTGAGCTCGGACTCAATGGACAGCTGACGGGCGCGGTGCGCGACGACGTTGACGAGCAGATAGCGGCTGTCAACATTTTTGAGAAGTTCCGACATGGCGGGGTAAAGCATTAGAGTTCCTCCTTTATGCAATGGATGCGATCCATCATTTTACACTTTTCTGCGGTCATGATCGCCAGCAGCTCCGCTGCGGCATGGCCGACCGTATCGTTGACGACGAGATAGTCGTACTGGTATGCCTGGCTGTATTCCCATTTTGCCCGCTCCATGCGCTTTTCCATCGCTTCGGGGCTCACATCGCCGCGTTTTTCGAGCCTGCGGCGGATCTCGGCGAGCGATGGGGCCGTCAGGAAAACGAGCACGGCCTCGGGCAGGCGCTTTTTGATGTTCAGCGCGCCGACGACGTCGACGTCCATGACGACATCGGTCCCGGCCTCGAGCGCCTCGCGGATGGGGGCCAGCGGGGTGCCGTAGTAGTTGCCGACGTACTCCGCGTGCTCGAGCAGCTCGCCGTTTTCGATCATGGTCTCAAACTGGGCGCGGGTCACGAAGTAATAGCTCTTGCCGTCGACCTCGCCCGGGCGCATGGGCCGGGAGGTCGCGGATATGGAATACTGCACCCGCTCGCGCTGCTGCACGACGCTGTTCAGGACGGTATTTTTTCCGACGCCCGAGGGGCCGGACACCGCAAACAGTTTTCCCTTCATGGCTGTACGCTCGTCTCCTCTGCATTCTTTTCTTCCATGCGCGCGGCAATGGTCTCCGGCGTGACGGACGAGAGGATGACATGATCCGTGTCCATCAGCAGAACGGATTTCGTCCTGCGGCCGAACGACGCGTCGAGCAGCATCCCGCGCTCGCGCGCCTCCTGCACGACGCGCTTGATGGGGGCCGAGTCCGGGCTGACGACAGCCAAAATCCGCCCCGCCGCGACGGCGTTGCCGAAGCCGATCGAGATCAGTTTCATAGCTTCCTCCGCTTACTCGATGTTCTGCGTCTGCTCGCGGATCTTTTCCAGCTCCGCCTTGAGCTCGACGACAGTCCGGGCCTGCTCGAGATCGTTGCCCTTGGAGCCGATGGTGTTCGATTCGCGGTTGAATTCCTGCAGCAGGAAATCGAGCTTTCGGCCGATGGGGCCGCCGGATGTCAGCATCTGCTCGAGCTGATCGAGATGGCTGCGCAGGCGGACGGTCTCCTCATCCACGGCGATCTTGTCGGCGTAGATGGCGGCCTCCTGCAGGATGCGGCCTTCGTCGATATTCGTCTGGCCGAGGACCTCCTGCATCTTCTCCGTCAGCCGCGCGCGGTACTCTGCGAGCGTGACGGGGCTTCTGGCCTCGACCTTCTTGACGAGGGACAAAACGGTCTTCGCGCGGCTGCGGAGGTCTGCCTCCATGGCCGCGCCCTCTTTTTCGCGCATGGCGTTGAACTTCGCCAGCGCCTCTTTGACGACGGACAGGATATCGTCCGTCAGCTTCTGCTCGTCCTCCTCCTGCTTCTCCACGACGAAGACGTCGGGCATGCGGGACAGGGCGGTGACGGAAATATCATCGCGCACGCCGTAATCGGCGGCGATGGACTTGAGCGCGGCGAGATACCCTTCGAGCACGGGCTTATTGAGCGAGATCTGCAGGCTGGTGTCGGCCGTCACGTTGACGGTGATGAACAGATCCAGCTTGCCGCGGTTCACGTTTGCCTTGATGAGGGACTTGACCGCGTCCTCGGCAAAGCCGTAGACGCGCGGGAGCTTGACGTTCAGATCCAGATAGCGGTTGTTGACCGCCCGCATCTCGACGGTGATCTCCCGGCCGTCGATGGTTTTTTCCGCGCGGCCGTAGCCGGTCATACTTCTGATCACGTTGCGTTCCTTCCTTTCTATTCTTCCGCTGTGGCCGGTGCGAGGTTGGCGGCGATGGAATACTGGCCGATGGCGCCCGCGGAGTCATAGCCGTCGACATACACGCTGACCGGCACCTGATAGGTGCCCTCCTGCGTGTAGCCGCTCATATCCGCGACGATGCGGATATTGCCCGCGAGGATCTTCTGCGCGTCCGCAGCGTCGGCCCGGATGGTGACCTGCACCTGCTGGGAAAGGCTCGTGGCCTTGAATTTTTCTTCGTTGACGCCGATGAAGACGATGTTGGTCGTCCGCAGCGTCTTGATCTGCTTGCCGTGGATGATGACGTGGATGGAGACCTCCTCCTGCCCGGAGACGTTCTTCACGTCGTTGGGGATGAGGATGGTGCGCGTGATGGTCTCGTCGTTGCTCGAGAGGGTGGAAAGGTCGATGGGTTCGAGCTGGATGGAGTTGAGCCCGTCGAGCACGGTCACGTCGCCGGAGAGCGTGACAGCCTGGATGTCCGCCGTGTAGGTCACGTCGGTCTCGGCCTTTGCGCCGCCGCCGTCGATGAACTCCACCTCGAGCGGCACGACCTTGTACTTGACGATCTTCATCGTCACCTCGACCGCGTCGGCGCTGAGCGTCAGCTCGGAGGTGTCGACCTGATTGCCGTCCTTGTCGAGCAGGACGTAGGAGACGGTCTCGGTGATGGTCTTATCGACGTTGCTGCGGTCGAGCGTGACCTGGGCGCAGTCGATGGTACCCACGATGGATTCCGGGCCCTCGACGGTGATGGAGTCATAGTCGAAGCTCGTGCTGTCGAGCATGAAGCCCTCGGCGATGCGGACGTTGGAGAAATCGCCCTTGACCTCGACCGATTTGCGGATCTGCCGCTCGACGGTGAAGGTGATGCTGGTGGGAGTCTTGTCCGCCCGGGTGATGGAGGAGGCGGAGACGGCGCTGGGGAGCGTAATGTCGTAGGTCATGGTGTATTCCTTGGTGCTGCGCACCTTGGACACGTCGACGACGGCCTTGATCTCGTCCTTGTGCTGGTCGAGCGTCTTGAGATCGGCGTTTTTGCCGTAGAAATGCACGGAGACGAACTCCTGATAATCCCCCGTGATGACCAGCCCGTGGTCCTCCTGCAAAACCTCCGCGCCGGAGAACGTCACGGGGATGTTGCCGATGACAAGATCGACGTCCGGATTGACGACGGTCATGACGTAGACCCACAGACACATGGCCGCAAGGACGGAGACGATCAGGGAGAAGAGTTTGCTTTTCATTTGGGACCGTCCTTCCTTGTGAGGCTTGCTGCGAGCTTTTTGAAGAGAGACTTTTTCTCGGTCTCATCCGCGATCAGCTCGTTGGACAGCAGCTTCTGCAGCGTCTGGGGGGCCAGATGGCGCTTGAGCATGCCGCCGATGGCGACGGAGATCGTGCCGTTTTCCTCCGACACGATGACGACCACGGCGTCGGAGACCTCGCTGGTGCCGACGCCCGCGCGGTGGCGCGTGCCGAGGTCGCCGGGCAGGTGCGGATTGTCGCTCAGGGGCATCACGCAGCCCGCGGCCGCGACGCGCCCGCCGCGGACGATGACCGCGCCGTCATGCAGGGGAGAATTTTTGAAAAACAGGTTGCGCAGCAGCTGCTCGGACAGCTGCGCGTCGACGATGGTGCCGGTTTTAAAGTATTCGTCGAGCGGCGTCTCGCGTTCGAACACGAGCAGCACGCCGACGCGCTCGCGCGACATGATCTCGCAGGCCTGCACGGTGGCGTTGACGGCGCTCTGCTCGATCGAGGCGGCGGATTCGGTGGAAAGCAGGTGGAAATGCAGCTGCGCGCCGACCCGCTCGAGCGCGCGGCGCAGCTCGGGCTGGAAGACGATGATGAGGGCGATCGCGCCGACCTCAAGGATCTTGTTGAGCAGCCAATTTAATGTATAGAGATTCAGAACGTCTGTCAGCAGCGTGATGGCGAGCAGAAGCAGGATCGCGCGGGCCACGCGGGCCGCGCTGGTCGAGCGGATCAGACGCAGGAGCGAATAGAAGATGATAGAAACGACCAGGATATCGACAATATCTGTGATCCCGATCGCCGGGACCTGATACAGAAGATTCTGGAAGAATTCTCGGATCGTAGCCATAGGGTCATTCTCCCACTGATACTTATAGATAGTCTAAATTATACTCCATCTTCTCCCCCGGCGCAAGCCCGGGAGGGAAGAAAGTTTTGGGGAAGTTTGGCGGCGGGCCGGCGTGAAAAAATAATCCCACGATTTTTCAGAAAATGCTTGCTATTTGGCCGGATATCTGATATACTTGGCACAAGAGCCAAGAAATTGGCATGCAAGCTTATCTGCAATGGGGTACCCCATTGCACCGGGAGGGGACCTCCCGGTGCGATCCCCGTCCGTCTGCCCGCCGGGTACGGGATACAGACGCAGGAGGAAACCGCATGAAAAGACGACTCTTCGCGCTCGCCCTCGCCCTGCTGCTGGCAGTCTCCCTGCCGGTCTCGGCCCTGGCAGGAGAATGGTTTATTGATGGTGGAGATATCATCATCAATGCGACCGCAGACGGAAAACAGACTGTAAAACAGGGTAATAATGGCGCCGTAGAAGACGCTGCGCCGGTCATCAAGCAGAGAGAAAGCAGCACGTCGACAGACAGAGTAATTAAAGTCATCGCAGAAGAGGATGCGACTGCCAACGTCACACTGGATGGCGTAAATATCAATACGGATGCAAACAAACGTTACGAGGCCGCCTTCCGCACAGAGGGCAAAGGTGACGTCAACATTGAGTTGGACGGAAGCAACACGCTACGGAGTGGTTATTTTTCAAAAGCGGCTGGTCTGAATAAAGGCAATAGCGGCACGCTGACTATCAACGATGAGGATAACAACGGTAAGCTGGAAGCTACCGGCGGCTATGGCGGTGCAGGGATCGGCGGCGGACGTCATTCCAGTGCCAGCGACATCACAATTACCGGTGGTACGATCACTGCCAGAGGCAGCTACAGCGGTGCAGGGATTGGCGGCGGCGCATCCGACATCAACGGTCCATATTGCAACGGCAGCAATATCACTATTTCCGGCGGAGACGTCACGGCGATCGGCAGCGCTTACGCTTCCGGGATTGGCGGTGGTTCGATTGGCAGCGGCAGCAATATCACGATCTCCGACGGCAAAGTCACCGCAAAGGGCGGCGACCAGGGCGGTGCCGGAATCGGCGGCGGTTTCTGGGCCAGCGGCAGCGATATCACGATCTCGGGCGGTGAAGTTGAAGCCACCGGCGGCGACCTTGCTGCCGGGATTGGCGGCGGCAATGGCGGCAACGGGACCGACATTGAAATTTCCGGCGGCAAAGTCACCGCAAAAGGCGGCATGAGCGGTGCCGGGATTGGCGGCGGATGCAGAGGCACCGGCAGCGATATCACGATTTCCGGCGACGCACAGGTAAAAGCGCAGGGCGGTACCGAGTACAATGAAGGCGCAGGCGCCGGAATCGGCAACGGCGGTGCTGGAAATACAAACGGCGACGAAGTCGAACCGGATACCTCCGGGCTGACGGAAAACGGGAGACTCGAATATTACGCGCCCGGCGCGGATATGGAAACAGACGATCCGGAGAAGGTCATTGAAAACAAGCCGGAGATGGGCGCGCAGCCCGGCGCGTCCGCGCCCGTCTATAGTGTGACGGACAAGGACGGGAATCAGATCTCTTATACCGCGGCCCGGGAGGGCGGCATGCTGACCATCCGGGTGGACGCGGCCTATGCGCGGCTGACGCTCACGGCAGACGAAGCGCAGGCGCTGACGGCGCAGGGCGTGGAGAAGGTCGTGTTCATAACGACCGGCGCCACCTCCGCCTTCCGCCCCGCCGACCTCACCGCCTACAAGGACGAAGCCCCGTTCGTGCTGACCCACGACGGCGAAACGGTCACCTTCACCGCGGGCGAGACCGACCTCGCGTCCCTGCTGCTGCAGGCGTGACATTTTAATAGACAAAAGCCTTCCCCGGATGGGGAAGGCTTTTTGCTTTAGCGGCGCACACCCAAAGCCTCCCCTTCCAGGGGCCGATTCCCCCTATCAGGGGGAAATGTCCCGAAGGGACAAAAGGGGTAGGGAGGTGGCTCGGCGAAGCCGGGACGGAGAGGTTGCTGCAAATTTGCGACGACCTCTCAGTCAGCCTTGCGGCTGACAGCTCCCCTGGAAGGGGAGCCTTGGATGGGGCACATCCCCCAGGGGAAGCCATGGGCGGGCGCAAGTCCAAAGGCTCCCTCGTCAGAGGGAGCCCTTCGTTGTCAGGATCTTCCGCAGGATCCGGATGGTCTGGTCGATCTCGCGTGTCGTGTTGAAGGCGGAGGGGGTGAGGCGGAGGGTGCCGGTGGTGAGGGTACCGGCAGATTCGTGGGCCAGGGGGGCGCAGTGGAGGCCGGCGCGGGTGCAGACGCCGTGCTCCGCGAGTCGGGCGGCCAGCGTCTCGCAGTCCATCGTCTCCGCGCGGACCGAGAGCGTGCCGCTCTGCCCCTCCCCCGTATAAACATGCACGCCATCAACCCCCTGCAGCCCGGCCGCGAGCTGCGCGCGCAGCCCGGCCTCATGGGCCAGCAGCCGCTCCGGCCCCTGCTGGCGCACGAAGCGCAGACCCGCGGCAAGACCGCAGATGCCGCAGACGTTCTGCGTCCCGGCCTCGGCGTGGTCCGGCAGCTCCTGCGGCATGTCGGGCAGGCGCGAGGCGCTGCCGCTGCCGCCCTCCAGAAGCGTGTCGGGCGTCCGGCCGCAGAGCAGGAGGCCGGTCCCCTGCGGGCCGTAGAGCGCCTTATGTCCCGGCATGCAGACGAAGGCCGCGCCAAGTGCTTCCAGGCTGACCGGCAGCAGCCCCGCCGACTGCGACGCGTCGACGATCAGCGGCACCCGCCGCGCGCGGCAGAGCGCCGCGATTTCCTCCAGCGGCAGGATATAGCCGAAGACATTCGACACATGCGTGCAGACGACGGCCTGCGTATCGGGCGTGACGGCGGCTTCAAAGGCGGCGAGGGTATCCGCCGGGTCAAACAGCCTGCGTCCGGCGACGATCATCTCCGCCCCGATGTGGTGCAGGGGGCGGACGACCGCGTTGTGCTCAAAGCCGGAGATCACGGCGCGGCCGCCGGGCCGCACCAGCGTCTTGATCGCAAGATTGAGCGCGTGTGTGGCGTTCATGGTGAACACGACCTGCTCCGGCTGGGCTCCAAACAGCTCTGCCGCGAGCACGCGGCAGTCATAGACGGCGTCCGCGGCCCGCATGGCGGGCGCGTAGGCCCCGCGGCCGGGCGTAGCCATGCGGCGCAGGGCGCTCTGCATATGGTAGGCCACCATCGGCGGCTTCTGGAGCGTAGTGGCTCCGGCGTCAAGATAGATCACAGCGCCGCCTCCTCCAGATACCCGTTTGGGTGCATCCGGTACGCGCCGGAAACCGGGCTGTTCCACGCGCGCAGCAGCTGCGCGGCGTGGACGCCGTCTTCGCCGTCCACATACAGCGCCCACGTGCAGCCGAGGCCGGAGATCTCCGGCGGCGCGCGGCGCAGCTGGGCCCGCAGGCCCGATTCATACAGGATCCGCCGGCCGGACTGCGCCGCCGTCTGGCTGCGGAACGTAAAGAGATAGGAAAACATGGTCATCTCCTCCCGCTTCATCGTATGCGCCGCCCGCAGGATCTGCCACGATTCGTCAAAATTATATTTATTCAAAAAAAGTTCATATTTATTCTTGACATTTCCGCACGCGCCGGTATAATAAAACACGTTATGAGAGAGGCTGCGGCTGACATCAGTAGGGCGCGTACCCGGCGGGGACCGGGCGTCTGAAAGGGGAAGCCGCCGAAGGGCCAGCGCCGTTCCCGCAGCGCCGGTACCTGGGACGCAGGAGAAGATCCTGCGGACTGTCACAGGAGGCTTGCCTCCGTGGAGAGCTGTCATGCACGAACAGGGATGTTTTGTTTGCGTCATGATGGGATCATGACGCATTTTTATTTGGGAGTGACATCCATGAAAAAGAACACCTGGAAAACCGTTCTGACGGTCGTCGTCCTGCTCGCCCTTGCGGCGGCGCTGGTCGTGGCCGCCGTCGAATGCGCGAACGGCGCGTCGCTGGCCAACACGGCCTGGTCGCTGCTGCCGCCGGTCATTGCGATCATTCTCGCGCTCATCACCAAGGAAGCGTACAGCGCGCTGTTCATCGGCGTGCTGGTGGGCGGTCTGTTCACCTGCGGCTTCGCGCCCGTGGCGACGCTCGACACCATTGTCAATGACGGCCTCATCGCCGCCATTTCCGGCAACGCGGGCATCTTCCTGTTCCTCGTGCTGCTGGGCATCATCGTCGCGCTGGTCAACGCGGCGGGCGGCTCCGCCGCCTTCGGCCGCTGGGCCGAGACGCACATCAAAACGCGCGTCGGCGCGCAGCTGGCCACGTTCGTGCTCGGTGTGCTCATTTTCATCGACGACTATTTCAACTGCCTGACCGTCGGCTCCGTCATGCGCCCGGTCACCGACAACCACAAGATCTCCCGCCCGAAGCTGGCCTACCTCATCGACGCCACGGCCGCGCCCGTGTGCATGATCGCGCCGATCTCGTCCTGGGCGGCGGCGGTCTCCACCACGGCGGCGGACCTCGATACCGGCATGAGCGGCATCGAGCTGTTCGTCAAGGCTATCCCCTACAACCTCTATTCCATCCTGACCTTCGTCTTCATCCTCGCGCTCGTCGCCATGAAGTTCGACTACGGCCCCATGCGTCAGTTTGAAGACCGGGCCGCCAAGGGCGATCTGGCCGCGCTGGCCAGCGAAGATGACGAAAAGGCGAACCCCAACGGCCGCGTGATCGATCTGATCCTGCCGGTTCTCGTGCTGATCATCACCTGCACGGTCGGCATGATCTATGTCGGCGGCTTCTTCGGCGTCGACGCCTGGGGCGGCACGGACTGCGCGGGCGATTTCATCAGTGCCTTCGGCAACACCGACGCGTTCATCGGCCTGCCCTGGGGCGGTCTGATCGCGCTCGTGCTGACGGTCATCTACCTCGTCGCGCGCAAGGTCCTGTCCTTCAAGGAAGCGATGGAATGCGTACCCAAGGGCTTCATCGCCATGGTCCCGCCGATCATCATCCTGACGCTCGCCGTCTCGCTGAAGACCATGATCAACTCCCTCGGCGCGGACGTGTACGTCCATGACCTGATGTTCGCCGCCTCCATGAGCCTCTACAGCATGCTGCCCGCGGTCATCTTCGTCGTGGCCTGCATTCTGGCCTTCGCCTCCGGCACGAGCTGGGGCACGTTCGGCATCCTGATCCCGATCGTCACCGCCGTCTTCCCTGCCGACAGCAATCTGCTCATCATCGGCATCTCCGCGTGCTGCGCGGGCGCGGTCTGCGGCGACCACTGCTCCCCCATCTCCGACACGACCATCATGGCCTCGGCCGGTGCGCAGTGCGAGCATCTGAACCACGTCACGACCCAGCTGCCGTACGCCGTCACGGTCGCCATCGTCAGCTTCGTCGGCTTCATTGTCGCGGGCTTCGTGCAGAACGTGTTCGTCACGTGGGCGGTCGGCATCGTGCTGCTGCTCGGCGCGCTGTTCCTGATCCGCGCGATTGAGCGGAAAAAGGCCGCCTGAGTCCCCATTTCATACGAAAAGCCCCTCTGCCGGACGGCAGAGGGGCTTATGTTTCTGCTGCTTATTTCTCCACGATCTCCAGCAGCTCCATGGGACATGCCTTGACGCAGATACCGCAGGCGGTGCACTTGCTGGAATATGGGGTGTTTTCGTCCTTGACGATCAGGCCGAAGGGACAGGCCTCGACGCACTTGCCGCAGCCGGTGCAGAGCTTGCGGCTGATCATCCAGACGCCCTTCGGGTTCTGGGTGATGGCGCCGGAGGGACAGGCTGCGGCGCACTTGCCGCACTGGACGCAGACCATGGGCTTGACCGTGTCGTTCCGCTGGACGATCTTCAGCGCAGCCTTGTCGGGGTGGAATTCCTTATAGTAAGCGTTGGAGCAGGCGCGGACGCACTCCAGACAGGCCATGCACTGCACGCCTTTTTTGATGGACAGCTTTTTCATGAGCGTTCTCCTTCTCATTTTGATCTTTTTTCATTATACAATATAAATGAAAACTTTCAATACGTTTTTATCGATTTTTGCCGTTTTGTGTGCTTTCCTGCGCTGTAAAAAACTCACAGCATACCGCCCGCTTCGCGTGCAGATACTAGCGGCAGCGAACAGATTCGCAGATAAGGAGGAATTTTTCATGAAAAAAGGCTTACTTTTGCTGCTTGCAGCGCTGATGCTCGCCGTGATGCTGACCGCCTGCGCAGCGACGCAGCCGTATGACGGCTATTCCAATGTCTCGACCACCCGCAACGGCTACGTCAACGGCACGAACGGCTACAGCGGCATGTACAACGGCACCTACGCCCCCGGCTACAACGGTTATACCGGCTATAACGGCTACACCGGTTCCAATGGCTATAATAACTACGCCAACGGCCAGACCGGCATGGGCACGTCTGCTGCAGGCCGTACCGCCGCAGGCAGCACCACCGGCTCCGCCGCACGCTGACGGAGGCATACCATGACCGTAAAAAGCTTTTTCCTGACCATGGGCGCGGGCGTCGCCGTCGGCGCGCTCGGGGCGATGATGCTGCCGAAAAACAGCGACGCCTACCGCATGACCAAGCAGGCCGCCAAGGCCATCCAGTCCGAAGCCGAAAAAGCCGTCGACGCCATCTCGTCGGCGATGTAACGACATCTGCCGCCAAGGCTTCCCCTCACAGGGGAAGCCCTGGACGGTGCGTTCTGTAGGGGCGGGGCTCTGCTCCGCCCCTACCGAGTGCAGAGCAAATAAAGATAATCTCCCCGCAAAAAGGTGCAGACCGGCAAATCCGGTCTGCACCTTCAATTGATGGCAGATGTTCTACGGTAACCAGTCGCAAATTTGGAACCCCCGTATCAGGCGGCGCGTGGTAAGACATACATAGGGTGACTATCGAGTGGAACGACGCCTGAAATATTGGAGCTTACCTAAAATCAGAGGCAGAATGCACCAAACGCGTCTCCAAGCGCCCATTTCTCCCCTATCTTTTCCCGCGCAAGGGAAAAGATAGGGCCGCCGGAGGCACGT
>ERZ773139.3002-NODE-3002-length-15791-cov-49.459583_pt1 | contig 15791 bp, 19 predicted proteins | sample MGYA00580854_ERZ773139 | MGnify/ENA primary metagenome ERZ773139 (study PRJEB29015, sample SAMEA2737809) | human gut metagenome | biome: human gut; feature: human-associated habitat; material: faeces | place: China | collected 2012 ...
TGGTGTTGCATTAGGAAAATGGATAAATACTCAAAGACAAGCATTTAAAGGTAATAGTGGATATAAAATAAGCAAAGAACAAATAGAATTATTAAAAGAAATAGGAATGAAATGGTTTCCTGATAATATAGATATAAAACTTCAAAAAGAAGAAATAAATGAAAAAAATATCAATAAAAAGAAAATAGAAGTATATAATAGGGTCATTGATTATTTAAGTAAGTATAAAAGTGATGAAATACCAAAAAAGGAAGAAATAAATTCAAAATTTATAGAAGAATTAGATAGACCATTAAAAAAGTAATAATAGTGTAAGAGAAAATTAACTTGCTATAAGCAAGGTTGATTTTTTTTTCATTATAATATATAATTAATATGTTTGGAAGTGATAAATGTGAATATTAACTTAACTAAACTAATTACAAATTTAACTGATGAAATTAAAATTGATGATGAAGTAACTATTGATGACAAACTTTTAGAAAATACAGATATTAAAAAAATTAGTAAAGTAAAAGTAAAGGGTAATATATATCCAGAAGGGAATAATTTTTCTGTAAATTTAAATATAAAATGCATATTGACCCTTGTTTGCAGCATATCACTAAAGGATGTTGAATATAATATTGACATTAATGTTAATGAAATAATTGGAGAAAATGATGATATTTTAGAAGAAAATAATAAAATTATTAACAATTCTATTGATTTAATTCCAATTATATGGCAAAATATTATATTGGAAGTACCTTTGAAAGTTGTAAGCCCTGATATTGAAGTTAAAAATATTAATGGTGACGGATGGAGATTTATAACTGATGAAGAGGTTGTAGAAAAAGAAATTGATCCAAGACTCGAGAAATTAAAAGAATTCTTAGGTGAGTAAAGAGAGGAGTGTAAGAAAATGGCAGTACCATTTAGAAAAATCTCAAAAACTAGAGGTAGAATGAGAAGAACTCATTATAAAATTGAAGCTAATGGAACAGTAAAATGCTCAAATTGTGGTGCAGATATTAGATCACACAGAGTATGTCCAGAATGTGGTTTTTATAAGGGTAAAAATGTAGTAGAAAAAGAAGAAGCAACTAAATAGTTGTTTTTTTCTTTTTACTTATTGATAATAATTTTTTTATTTGATAAAATGTATTTACATAAAAAAAGGAGAAAACTATGAAAAAGGGAAAATTATTTGTAATATCTGGACCAAGTGGTGTTGGAAAAGATACTATTGTAAATGAATATTTAAAAGAAAATGATGCACATTTATCAGTAAGTGCAACAACAAGAAATCCAAGAGAAGGAGAAATCCATGGAATTCACTATTACTTTTATACAAATGAAGAATTTGAAGATAGAATAAAAAAAGGTGATTTCTTAGAGTATGCAACTTACAATAATTGTTATTATGGAACACCAAAATCAAAAATAGAAGAAAAATTAAATGAAGGAATAAATGTAATACTTGTAATAGAAGTACAAGGTGCAAAAAAAGTAAAAGAATTAATAAAAGAAAGTGTACTTATATTTATACTTCCACCAAGTATTGAGGAATTAGAAGAAAGATTAAAAGTACGTAATTTAGATAGTGAAGAAATGATTCAAAATAGATTAAAGATTGCAGAAGAAGAAATAAAAGAAGCAGGATTCTATGATTATGTACTTGTAAATAAAGATATAAAAGGTGCGGTAAATAAACTTAAAATGATAATAGATGAAGAAAATGAAAAAGATTAAGAAGTAAAATTATTTCTTAATCTTTTTTGCAGTATAATAAAGTTCTTCAAGTTTTTCATAAGTTGGACAAGAAAGTTTACTTTTTAACTCATCAAGTAAATTCTTTGGTTCACCAAAATAAAACTCTTTATAATATTTTTTAATATAATCATAAATTATTTCATCCTCATTATTTTTAAGTACTATATTATTTTTTTTCGCATATTCTTTAATATGGTTTATAGATAGTTTATCAACATAACTTTTTAAAATAAAATCATTCAAATTTAACACCTCTAATAAAAAATATGTTATATAAAGGAAATTATGAAGCAAAATAATTATGGAGGATTTTTTATGGAAAACAAAGCACTAAATAATAGATTAATTATAATTTCAATTTTTGTTTTTTTATTTTTTAGTGCACTTACACTAAAACTTGTAAATGTTCAAATAATAAATAAAGATAAATATAAAAAGAGTTTAGATGATATAAAAGTGGATGAAGTATATAGTACATCAACTCCAAGAGGTAGAATATTTGATAGAAATTATAATTTACTTGTAGATAATGTTGGAGTAAAAACAATATACTATAAAAGAAAACCAGAAACAAGTACTAAAACTCAAATAGAATTAGCGTATAAAATGGCTGATAAAATAGATCTTGATTATAGTAAACTTGCTAAAACTAATTTAAAAGAATTTTATCTTGTAAATAATAAAGACAAAGTTAATAAAAAAATAACAGAAAAAGAAAGAGAATTATTAAAACAAAGAAAAATTACTATATCAGATATAAATAATCTGAAAATGGAAAGAATTACAGATGAAGAACTATCTAATTATGATGAGAAAGATAAAAAGGCCGCTTATATCTATTATTTAATGAATAAGGGCTATTATTATGATGAGAAAATAATTAAAACTTATGCAAGTAATGAAGAGTTCGCATATGTATCAGAACATGTAAAAGAACTAAATGGATTTAATGTTAAACTAGAATGGGAAAGAAAATATTTATATGGTGATACATTTAAAACTATTTTAGGAAGTGTATCAACTAATGAATCAGGTATTCCATTTGAACTTAAAGATAAATACTTATCAGAAGGATATTCACTTAATGATAGAGTAGGAGTATCTTACTTAGAATATCAGTATGAATCACTTTTAAAAGGTGATAAAGCAACATACTTATTGAATGATGATAATTCATATACAGTTATAAAAGATGGAATAAGAGGAAATGATATTGTTTTAACAATAGATATAAATCTTCAAAAAGAAGTAGAACAAATATTAACTGAAGAAATAGTAAATGCTAAAATGAATAATGCTAATACCACTTATTATAATGGTTCACATGTAATAATAACAGACCCTAAAACAGGTGAAATACTTGCAATGGCAAGTAAACAGGTAGTAGTTAATAATGGTGAATATAAAGTGTATGATAATACTCCAGCACTTTTAACTAATCCAGTAACTCCAGGTTCTATTGTAAAAGGTGCATCAATGAGCGTTGGATATAAAACAGGAGCAATAGATATAGGAACAAAAATGCTTGATGAGTGTGTAAAAATAAGAAATACACCAGCAAAATGTTCATGGACAAAAGGTCTTGGCTATTTAGACGATGTAAAAGCACTTGCATATTCATCTAATGCATATCAGTATAAAACAGCAATGAAAGTCGCAGGAGCAAATTATTATTATAATGGACCACTTACTGTACCAGAATCTGCTTTTGAAACTTATAGAAAAGTATTTTTAGAATATGGACTTGGTGAAAAAACTAATATAGATCTACCAGTTGAGTCATATGGATATAAAGGTACAAGTTATGAATCAGGCCATTTACTTGATATGGCTATAGGACAATATGATACATATACACCAGTTCAAATAGCAAGTTATATAAGTACACTTGCTGCAAATGGTAATAAGTATAAACTTCACTTACTTAAAGAAGTTCATGAAAAAACTAATAATGAAAAAATGGGTAAAGTAGTAAGAAACATTGAACCAGAATTAATTGGTACTGTAGATTTAGAACAAAAATATAAAGACAGAATAAAACTTGGTTTTGAATCTGTTATGAAGAGTTTAGGATATGGTTATATGGGAACAGTTCCAAGTCCAGCAGGCAAAACAGGTACAGCAGAAAGTTTCTATGATTCAGATGGTGATGGGAAGATAGATGTACCAACAATATCAAAAGGATTTATAGGATATGCACCTAGTTATGATCCTAAGTTTGCTATTACTGTTTTATCTCCTAATGTAAGATATAGTACAACATCTGAATATACTTCACCAGTAAACAGTAAAATAAGTTCAAGAGTATCAAATAAAGTATTTGAAATTTTAAAATAATGTGATATAATTAGTTAGTATATGAAAAAAAGGAGGAGTTACTAATGGCAAACGGAAAGAAAAAAGAAGCTAGAGGACATGTAGCTTTAGAATGTACTGAATGTAAAGAAAACAAAGGTTTATCAAAAGAAAATTATTTTGTTTCAAAAAATAGAACAAATACACCAGATCGTTTAGAATTGAATAAGTATTGTCCTACTTGCAAGAAACATACAGTTCACAAAGAAAAGAAAAAATAATAAGAATATATAAAAAGGATTAAAGGGATAATTATGAATAAGGTAGTTGTAGTTGGCGCAGGAAATGTTGGAGTTAAATACGCTGCAGCACTTATTAGTACAAACTCTAACATTGATGAGTTAATATTAGTTGATATAAATAAGGAAAAAGCAATGGGTGAAGCAATGGACCTTAGTAATATGCTTTATGCATTAGGTTCAAAAACTAAAATTAAAGCGGGTACTTATTTAGATGCAAAAGATGCTAAAATTGTTGTAATTGCGGCGGGTGCTAATCAAAATAAGAATGAAACTAGACTTGATTTAGTTAAAAAAAATAGTAAGATAATAAAAGATATAACATTAAATATTATTAAATCAGGGTTTAATGGTATATTTTTGGTTGCTTCAAATCCAGTTGATATAATAACTTATTTAGTTAAAAAATATTCTAAATTTCCAGCCGGTAAAGTAATCGGTAGTGGTACTATGCTTGATACTAGCAGGCTTGCATATTTCATTTCAGATAAACTAGAAATAAATATAAGAGATGTTAGCGCATATATATTAGGTGAACACGGAGATAGCAGTTTTGCTGTTTGGTCAAGTTCTAAAGTTGGTTCTGTTTTAATAAGAGAAATATTACCACAAGAAGAACTTGATAAACTTTTAGATAAGGCAAAATATATGGCATATAAGATAATTGAACTAAAGAATGAAACTAGTTATGGTATTGGAATGTGCCTAGTTAATATAACTAATGCTATATTGAATAATGAAAATAAAGTTTTAGTTGTTTCATCTCCATATGATGACATATACTTAGGTATGCCATCAGTAATTAATGAAAGTGGAATTAAAGGTGTTATGAAGGTGGAACTTACAAAAGATGAAGCTAAAAAATTAGAAGATTCCGCAAATGTAATAAGACAAACAATAAAAAGTCTGGAGGAATAATTATGATTATAGATATAAATGATATAAAAAATGGTATGACTGTTATAGTTGAAGGTAATTTATATCAAATAGTTGATTTTTTACATGTTAAACCAGGTAAAGGTGCAGCATTCATGAAAACTAAACTTAAAAATTTAAGAACAGGTGGAACTATAGAGAAAACATTCAATACTAATATAAAAATTGAAAAAGCAAATATTTCTAAAAAAACAATGCAATATTTATATAATACTTCTGATATGTATTATTTTATGGATATGAATACATATGAACAAGTAGAATTAAGTGAAAAACAAATTGAAAATGAAAAGAAATATTTAAAAGAAAATTTAGAAGTTGAACTTGTATATTTTGAATCTGAACTTATAGGTTTAAATTTACCAGAAAAAGTAGAATACAAAGTAACATATACAACAGATGCAGTTAAAGGAAATACTTCAACAAATGCACTTAAAGATGCAACACTTGAAAATGGTCTTGAAGTAAAAGTACCTTTATTTATCTGTGAAGGTGATGTAGTAGTTATATCTACAAAAGATGGTAAGTATGTATCTAGAAAATAATAGAGAAATCTGTTATTTTTTTGTACTATAATATAAAAAACTTCATATATTTTATTAGTAGATATATGGAGGAATAGATATGATAAATAGAAAAAGTATTTGGATTTTAACATTATTTAGTTTAATTTTAGTATTAAGTGTGTATTATATAACAATGCCGTCAGAATTTTTAGAAACAGCAAGTAAAAATGTTGATAATAGTAAACAAACTAAAGAAGTAACTAGTACTAAAGAAAATGAAATAATATCTACTTTAAAAGTTGAAAACGAAGAAGAAAGAAATGCAAAAATAACTGAACTACAAACAATTTTGACTAAAAAGGACGCAACTAGTGAAGAAAAAAATAATGCATATGAAGAATTAAAAACAATAAATATATTGAAAGGTAAAGAAGAAGAAATTAGTACTAAAATAAAAGATGAACTAAAATTAGAAAATTTTGTTAAAATAAAAGATGATCAAGTTAGAGTAGTAGTTATAAAAGAAAATCAGGATGCAAAACTTGCAACTGATATAATGAATTTAGTTCAAAGTAACTTTGACTCAAAAATGTATATATCAATTAAATTTCAAAAATAACTTTAGTGTTATTTTTTTTAACATAAAAAACTTTTTTACATATGATAATATGAGTAATTATATATATACACCTCTAAAGAGAAAGTGAGGATAAAAATGAGCAAAGGAATATTAACAAAAAGAGAAAGAGAAGTGTTTGAACTATTAATAAAAAATTATACAACAAAAGAAATAGCTGAGAAACTAGGAATAAGCGAAAAAACTGTTAGAAATCATATTTCTAATGTTATGCAAAAACTAGGTGTCAAAGGAAGAAGCAGTGCTGTTATTGAACTACTCAAATTAAATGAGATTTCTTTATAAGAAAACTCATTTTTTTTAAAATTAAGCATATAATTTTTTAGGTGATATGAAAATGATAAAAAGATTTTCTATGAAAAAAATAAGTAAATATACGATTCTTTTATTAGTAGTCTTTTTATTTTATTTGTTTCCTACTAAAGAAAAATATGATTTAGATAAAGAGGTTAGTAAGGAAGTAAATATTAATTATCATGATATTTATTTAATTGATAAAAATAATTATGTTGCTAAAACTAATATTCAGGTTTCATCTTTAAAAAAAGATTTACTTATAGATGAATTAATAGAGGCAATGAAGATGGATGGAAAATATCAAGATAAAATTCCAAATGGTTTTTGTGCATTACTTCCTAGTGATACAAAACTATTAGGAAAAGAAATAAATAATGATGTAGTAACATTAAATTTTAATTCAAATGTACTTGATGTAAAAAGTGAAAATGAAGAAAAAGTAATAGAATCATTAATATATTCTATTACATCAATAGATGGTATTGATAAAATTATTATTAAGATAGATGGTGAAAACTTAAAAAAACTTCCTAAAACAGGAATAATGTTAGATACTGAACTTACAAGAGATTACGGTATAAATAAAACATATGATATTGATAGCATTAAAGGTATTAATAAAGTAACAATTTATTATACTAATAAAACTAATAATAATGATGTTTATTATGTACCAGTAACAAAGTATGTAAATAATGATGAAGAAAAAATAAAAATAATAATTGATGAACTTGCTAGTAAGTTTTCTTTTGAAAGTAATCTTATGAGTTATTTAAACTATAATACTAAACTTATTGATTATAATTTAACTGAAAATGAGATTGATTTAAATTTTAATGAGTATTTATTTGATAGTAATGAAAATAAAAAAGTATTAGAAGAGGTAATATATAGTATTTCATATTCTGTTATGGATAACTATAATGTAGATAAAGTTAACTTTTTTGTAAATAGTGAGAAAGTGACAAAATAATTAAAGAAAATGGTATTGACAGTGATAAATGAAAGTGTTATAATCTTATTGTCCTTTGATTAAGGATACAAATTTGAGTGCCTCAGTAGCTCAGTTGGATAGAGCAACGCCCTTCTAAGGCGGCGGTCAGGGGTTCGAATCCCTTCTGGGGCACCAGTGACGAATCTGTTCGAACTATTCGAACTTTTAATATAAATATCAACTCAATTTGGGTTGATTTTTTGTTTTATAAAAAATCATCCTACTAGGAAAAGATGGTGCTTATGATAAATATTATCAAGCAAGAAATAACAATTGAAGAATCTTTAAAACAAAGATTAGAATTTATTTGTGAGTTTTCACATGCTACCCCTACTTTTATTAATGGCTATATTCATAAAGTAGATAAAACTAATCTTACTTATATTGAACCACATAAGATAATTATTAAAGGTACAACATTTCTTGCTTTTAATTATTCTAATGAGATTTATATCAAGAATTTATCTCAAAAGATTAAACTATCAGAATTAGAAGATTATTTAAAAGGCATTTAATTTGACAAGAATTGACGTTTCTTTAAAAAGTGATAGAATGTTTATCAAGAGAATTTATGTCTATTTAAGAGGGTTAAATAGATGATAAAGAAGATATTTTATAATTATTTAGATTTTAAGAGGTGTCAGCAGTATTAAGCACTTTAATACTTTTGACACCTTTCTTCTTGGATTAGGGAGAGTGATTTAATGGAAGAAAAGAAATTATGTGGTCTTTATATGAGAGTGTCGTTGTAATACATAGGCAGACACATTGTCTTCTTTTTCTACTAGTTCTTGTTTTGTTATTGTAAAACCATATTTACCAAAGCTAGAACCAATATCCAGTTTCCCATTTGGTAGGTTTTCATTGATTAACTCACCAGTTTTCAAAATGAATTTAATCTTGTAAAAATCTTCTTTTCCATTTTCTAGTTTTTCACCAATAATGATTTTATCAACTAGACTATTAAAGACTTCTTCATTAAATTTGGTAAGTCCTTTATATTGTTTTAAAGTATTAGATATTTTATCAATTTGTTCTAGTTTTTGTTTTCTAGTGAGTTCCACATTTTCAGTATCTTTTAGTTGTTGTTCGTACTCTTTAATTTTGTTAGAAATTTCAAGATTTTTTTGATTTAAAATCTCTTTTGAAATTGTACCATCAAGTTGTAGATCAATGAGATTGGATAACTTATTTTCAAGTTTGGATATTTCATCTTGTATCTTTTTATGATTAAGATTATCTTGTTTTTCACAGATGACTTCATTTACTTTTTTCATAAATGAATTGATATATTTATTACTACCTTGAAATAGTTTGTTATAAGCAATTACAAAAATATCCTCTAATTCTTCTTGTTTATAGTGTATTAAATTAGAACATTCAATTTTATTTCTGTGACTACGACATATCCAATAAGCAACTTCTTTTCCATCACTTCTGATTTTATAAGAACGCCTAATAAATCTCTCTCCACATATCCCACAAAAGATTTTACTACTGAATGGATACTTTCTACTAAACTTATCTCTGTTACCATCTTGCTTAATGATTTTACTTCTGATAGTTAGTATTTCTTGGCACTTATCCCATAACTCTCGTGAGATAATCGGCTCGTGATGATTAGAAGTAAAGTATTGTTCTTTCTCTCCATAATTCACTTTCTTTTTATGAGTTAATACATTTTCTGTATAATATTTTCCTGTCTTTAAATCTTCAACATATTTTTCATTTGTAATTATTCTTCTAACAGAAGCATGACACCATTTTAAATTAGATGGACTAGGTATTCCTAAACTATTAAGATTAAGAGCAATCGTTCTAAAACCTACACCTTTTGAGTATTCTTCAAAAATATAAGTGATAATATCTTTTTTACTTTCATCAGGATAAATGATATCTTTTTCTTTATCATATAAATATCCAAATGGAGCATACTTTCCTACCAATTCACCACGTTTCATTTTCATACGAACTCCAGCTTTTACATTCTCTGAAATAGATTCACTTTCTGCTTGAGCAAAAGCACTATATAAAGTTAAAAATAGTTCGTTAGATAAACCTAGAGTATGAATATTTTCTTTCTCAAAGGAGACATCTACATTATGTTCTCGGAGTAATCTTACACAATTTAAAGTATCAACAGTATTACGAGCAAATCTTGAAATAGACTTGGCTAGTATTAAGTCAATTTTACTATTTAAAGCATCATTCATCATTTGATTAAATTGTTCACGTTTTTTAGTCTGTGTACCAGTTATTCCCTCATCAGCATATATTCCTACAAACTCCCAGTCTGGATTTTCTTCAATCATATTTTTATAATGGATTCGTTGTGAATCATAACTTGTTTTCTGATCTTCATTATCTGTACTAACACGACAATAAGCACAAGCACGTATTAGTTTATTTTCTTTAGTTCCCTTTAAGCACATTGTTTTAGAAGTTGGTGCTATTACTTCAACTTTATTATTCATTTCTTCCTTTCCATAATTGTTGAATCAATAGCATATTTCAAATACTTTTTTATTATGCAAAGCTATATTCTGAATTGTTTAATTTGTTATATTTTACATATTCATTTTCAATTTTATTTTTGATTTTTTTATATTCGTTATTATCAATTAAATTATTATCTTTAATAAATTCTAACATAGCAATTTCTGCTACATAAGTTTTTAAATGTTCGCACTTTTTATCACTACTTTTCATTAAATTATTCCCCCCTTTAAATTCTTAAACAATTCATCTCATAGTTACGCACCAGCCTTCTAAAAATATCTTAAAGAAATTATAACGCACTTGCTCATTTTATACAGCCCTACAAACAAAAAAAGATAACTAAATCATAGCTATCAAAATTATAAAAATATGAAAAATAATAGTCATACTTATGGTCGAAGTTATGGCCATTAAAAAATCACTTTTTCAAAAATAATCAAAACAAAATAAAAGCAGGATAAACCTGTTTACAAAGAACTAGCCAGTGGCTAGTTTTCCCTTATTTCATAAGGTATCAGTGAAAACACAAGTGTTTACATTATTAATATTTGTTATACAATCGTTAACTTTGTCTTTTTCTAAAACCCTTATAAATAAAGCCTTCCCAAAACATGTTTAACGATCGTACACACTTTTTCAATGTGATTTTTCTAAAATTTCGGCCATAATTTTTAGAAAATTCACCAATTTTATAGCCGTAATTATGACTATAGTTTTGAAGAAAATAACTGATGAAGATGTAGGTTTTTGAATATGAAAAAAAGCACTACTTACAAAACAAGTAGCACCATTAGATACAATTCTTTCATATTCTACTACATTGTATCACGAGAATATTTATAGTCAATAAGGATAAAATGTCTGATATTTTGTTGGCAGAAATGTTGTTTTGAATTTTAATTACACTTTATTTTATTAGTGTTTATACAATTAGATAGTTATATATACTTTTAATAGTTTATCAATTTATTTAAAATTTTTGTTTTAAAAAACAATTAAATAAAATCTATTTGTGTTATAATATCTTATACAAAAAGGAGGGATAAATTATGACATACTTTTATGATGATTATGTTGAACAATATGGAAAATTTGATAAATTTAGTGGATATGGCACATACATTATGCCAAATGGTACACTTTTTGATGTAGATAGTTTTGCTTCTGTTGCTCATGCTGGAGGCTTTGTAATACCTTTTTTTAGATCATATATGCATCCTGATAAAGATGAAATAAATTTTTATAGTAAAGAAGAATTACTTGGTTATTTAATTAGTTGGAAAGAAGCATTACTTACAAAAAAATATGATGTAAATCCCAAAGAACAACAAATGAGACTTCACTTAGTTCAATATTTTATAAATATTTATAAAAGCAATAAATCTATATGGGATTGGGAAAATGAGAATGTTGACTTCTCAAAAGTAACTGGTATTCCAAATATTGAAGAAAATTGGTATGGTAGAGATGTAACTTTAAAGTCGGTTTTAGTACAGGCCTGTAATTATGATTCTATTGAGAGTCAACGTTATAGAACTATTACCACTTCAAAATTTAATATCTATGAGACCTTTTATGATTATATTTTACACGACTATCAAATTTTTCAAATACCGAAAAAAGTTTATGATGAAAACTTACAACAATATATTGATTATAAACAATCTATTTGGTTTATATCTGACAAAGAATTGCGATTAAAAGCCGAATTAGAATCGATTTGCAAAGAAATCCCTTTAGAGGAAAGAAATCAATATTGTAGAAATAAATCTAAAATCAAAAGATATGATTTTGTCGATTAGTAAAAAACAACCCCGTTAAATTTACGTGTTGTTCTTTATTTCAACAATCATTTTTTTATTTTGAAATATGCAATTTTAAAGTCCTAATGATAAAGTTATATCTAATTTATCAATATGGACTTTTTCTTGTTTTATCTGTGTACCAATAGCGATATTGGTATTTATTTTGTAATCAAAATTGATGATATCTAGTGTTTTAAAATAATACGGTATATGTGTTCCGTAAGAGTTTCAACTGAAGATCAAGCTCGTGAAGGTTTTAGTTTACCTGAACAAAAAGAAAGATTAGAAGCATTTTGTAAATTTAAAGGTTATACAATTGTAGATTATTATACAGATGCTGGTATAAGTGCTAAAACGGGTAATTATAGACCTGAATTTGAAAGATTAAAGGAAGATATCAAAAATAAGAAAATAAATACTATAGTAGCCTTAAAATTAGATAGAATAACAAGAAGTATTTATGATTGGGAAAAATTAATGACTTTTCTTGATGAAAATAATGCATATCTTGATTGTGCTAATGATTAAATAAATACTACTAATGCTAATGGTAAAATGGTATCTTGTTTACTTATGTCAGTATCTCAAAATGAAATTGAAAGAACAAGTGAAAGAACCAAAATAGGTTTAGTAGGGGCTATCAAAATGGGTCATATACCAAATCAGGCACCTTTAGGCTATAAACACGAAGATAAAAGATTAGTTATTGATTATTCTACTAAAGATGTTGTAGAAAGAATATTTGATTTATATTACAATGGTAATTCTTATCAAAAGATAAGTAATATTTTAAACGAAGAACAAGTATTAGGTAAAACTAATTGGCGAGATTCATCTATTGCTGCAATACTTGAAAATGAAATATATAAAGGTGACTTTGTTCATGGTAAAAGAACTAAAAATCCTACTTACTACTCTAATGTAGTTGAACCAATTATAGATAGAGAGAAATGGGAAGAATGCCAAGTTCAAAAGAAACGAAATTCAAGAAGCTATCAAAGAACTGTAACTTATTTATTTTTACAAAAATTATGTTGCCCTAAATGTAATAGAATACTAGGTGGTAAAGCAACTACTAAGAAAAATGGACACACTTATTATTACTGTTATTGCAATGATTGTAAGATAACTATTAAAGAAAAAACTATTGAAGAATACTTTGATACTTTTATAGATGAATTAGTGGAATATGATAGTGTTGTTAATCAATTCTTTCTACCAATGATTAAACAAAAATTTGATGAACCAAAAGAAGAATTAAAGAAAGAAATTAAAAAACAAAATGATAGATTAGAAAGAATTAGAAAAGCATATATTTCAGGTGCATTTGATTTAGAAGAATACAATGCTGAAAAGAAAATTGTTGATGATACTATTATTAAACTTGAAGAAGAATTAAATGAAACTGAAAATAGTGAAGAATTAAACTATACTCAACAAGATATATTACTTAAAAGAGATATTGATTATATCAATAGAGTTAAATTAAAAGATGAGTATGAGAAAAGAACTAAAACTTGGAAAGATTATACAAGAGAAGAAAAAGCAAACTTAATAATGACTTATGTTGATGAAATTAAATTAGGTATAATGCACGAATATATCTATGTTGATAATGTAGATTTTAGAGTGTCAATTTGTAAACCTTGTAATGATTTAGTATAATCAGGTTATTTAGATGTTAAAACACCAACATTATTTGGTAATTTAGTTGGCTATTTAAGATTTAGTAATTATTTACCAGAAGATAAAATTGGTAAACATATTATGAGACTCCGACAATACTATGATGTGGGATTTGAAGAAGCAATCTATTATGTAGAAGATAAAGTATTTTACTTTGATTATGTAAGAGATAATAGAGCAATTATAAGAATATTTCCTATGGAAGATTATTGTAAAATAGATCCTGATATGAAAATGAAAGAATATAGATATGGAATAATCTATATTCGTGGTAGAAATGAATTCTTAATGCAAGATATAGATAGTGCATTTGATTATATGCCAGATGAAACAAACGATAGTGTTATCTATATGAGAGAGCCAATTCCTATTGAAATTGGTGTTAAACCTGTTAAAAAGGAATTGCTTAGTGTAGAAGAATAAAATGCGAACACGTTTTGCGAATTTACTCGTGAAAGTGGGAAAAGCATTTTATAAGACTTATGTAATTTTGTTTTATTGCTGGTAACTTTATTACGAAATAAGTTTCAAAAGGGTTCTAGGGAATCCCTAGCTCACAGGTAATTTTGATGCTTGTGTCAAAATACCTAGGGGGTTAAATATTTTGTCATAAACAAAATAAGTGCAAAGAAAGGATGTGATTTATATATGTCAGAACTTGCATACTCGATACATTTGGGTAGTGATAAAAATAGAAAAAATGTATCAAGAGTAAAAGCAAAATCTAATGCTAGCGGAACTATTTCTCTATCAAATAATGCTATTCAAAATGCTAGACAATTATCGCGTGTTGATAAACATAATTATCGTAAGTATGATGATAAACAGCATTTAATTGAAATTGTTAGAGGAACAACTTCTTTATATAGTGATGTTCAAAAATTATATAAAGATGAATTTGAGAGTGCAAGATTAGAATACAATTCTAAACAAACAAGAGATGATAGAAAAATAGATGACTATTTCAAAAAGATTAGTGATAATTCTAAAAATGATTTAGCTTGTGAAATTATTATTGAACTTGGAGATAAAAAATATTGGGATACTAAAGACGATAGTTTTAAGCACAAGATGTCTAATGTATATAAAGAACAAGTTAAAGATTTAGAGACTTTAATTCCTAACTTTAAAGTAGCAAGTGCAATTATTCATTATGATGAAACTAGTCCACATATGCATATTGTTGGCGTCCCTATTAAATATAAAAGTAAAAATGGCATGTCTAAACAAGTTGGTAAATCTGATGTATTTACTAAACAAAGTTAATAGAACTACAAGATAAAATGAGAACTTTATGTATTGCTAGTTTTAATAAAGAATATGGCTTAAATAATGTTTTGAAAACTAAACAAAAAGGTAGAAATAAAGATATAAATGTTAAAGATATGGGAAACTATATTGAAATGCAAGAAGAATTATATAAAAATAAAGAGCGATTAGAAATAGCGGGTATTAAATCAGTAGAACTAGATAATAATTCTAATGAGGTTAAGGATATAGTTAATAATTTAAAAACTACTTTTACTAATAAAGATAAATATGTTTTAAATAAAGATGATAAAGATAAAATTGATAAATTTATTCAGCAAGTAGATTCAACCAATAAGGAATATAAGAAAATGCAAAAACTATCTATTACTTTAAATGATGTAGATACTGAACTTCAAGAAAACAGGAAAAAGATTAAAATACTAACTGAAAATAATGATGCCTTAAATATAAAAGTTAAATCTCTTGAAAAAAAGATAGATAAACAAGAAGATGAAATTGATGATCTTAAAGAAAAAAATTCCAAACTACAAATTACTATTAACTTCTTTGAAAATCTATTTGATAGATTAGTTAAATTTATCAAAGATAAAATGTTTGGAAAAGAAAAAGAACGAGAAGATTATTGGAATTTTTCAAAAAATTTATATACTCATGGAATATTTAGTGATAAAACTATTGAATCAATTAAAGATGACTATATTTGGAATAAAGAAGATGATAAAAGTAAAGAAAAAGATGATTATGAAATTGAAATGTGATATGAACCCCGTTTCTTGGACAAAATAGAAACGAGGTTTTTGTATGACTAAA
>ERZ773139.3005-NODE-3005-length-15767-cov-4.498091_pt1 | contig 15767 bp, 5 predicted proteins | sample MGYA00580854_ERZ773139 | MGnify/ENA primary metagenome ERZ773139 (study PRJEB29015, sample SAMEA2737809) | human gut metagenome | biome: human gut; feature: human-associated habitat; material: faeces | place: China | collected 2012 ...
CATCCATCCAGTCTACGTTGGGGTATAGATCTTTGTCCAGTCCGTTGCGAAGGATATATAATTTTTCATTCGAAAAGAATGCTTCTTGATTACGAGTTGTGCGCGCTTCGTTCATTAAGCTGGCATAGGTGTAACCGTCGACTAGTTCTGGCGTATAGGTTCGTGTATTATAAGTTGTTTCAACTTTTGCGTCTATCTGTACTTTACCAGATTTACCACGCTTAGTGGTAATTAATACAACTCCATTTGCACCGCGAGAACCATAAATGGCTGTTGCAGAAGCATCTTTTAGTACAGTAAATGATTCAACATCTTCGATGTTGATTTCATTCATATTCCGTTCAAATCCATCGATCAATACCAATGCACCGGAACCGGCACCAAAGGTAGAAATTCCACGAATCCAAAACTCTGATATATTATTACCGGGTTGTCCGGATGTTTGGCGAGCCATTATACCAGCTACATTACCAGCCAACGCATTTGTAATGCTTGATGTGGAGGTTCTTAGCGTACTGACATCAACAGTGGTGGCTGCTCCAGTCATCGTAATCTTTTTCTGTGCACCTGTTCCGGTAATAACAACTTCATCAATAGCAGTTGCTTTGGCTTCCTGCATTACTATATTGATGATTTTTTGGTCTTTAACAAGTATTTCTTGTTTCTCGAATCCTATAAAAGTGAATACTAGCTTTTGGTAAGGTTCAACTTTTATTTTAAATTTACCGTTTATATCTGTAATAGCACCTAATCCAGGAAGATCTTTTACGGAAACATTTACTCCGACAAGCGGCTCTTTGCTTTGATCTAGAACGATACCGCTGATTTCTATCTTTTCTTGTTGTTGCTCTGTATGTGCGTATGTGTCAATCATACAGCTAATCAGAAAAAACAAACTTAAAATATATTTTTTCATTCGAAATGTGTTTTTATAGTTATTCTACAGAAATTGTACGAATTCGATGGTTTTCTCTATCTGCTATATAGAACGTTTGTGTTTCTTCATCATAAGCAATGCCACAAGGACTGTCAAAGCGTGCTTCTGTACGTAATTCACCGTCAATATATCCGTTAACTTGTCCATCGGAGGATACACTACCTCTTCCTGCATATGTTGAGATGATGCCATCGGGAGTAATTTTACGAATACAGTGTCCATTCCTATCACAAAGATAAAAATCATAAATGTCTGATTTACCGGCTTCTATATAGCTTTTGTTTTTTACAAACGTACCTTGGTATGGCCATACGAAACGACCTGCTGTACCAGGAGAATCCACCCATGCGCTAGCTCCCTCTGAACCGGCGAACATCGTTGGTTTTTGGAACTCTTTGGTTTCTGGGTTAAACATTGACTTATAAAGACAATTGGCGCCTGTTATATACATATATTTACCTTCAGGATGAATCGTTAAGAAGGCATGTTCATTGCGGCTTTCATATGTAGGGAATACTTCTTTTGCTACCATCCCCTGTGTTGTTGGATCAAAAACAACTCTGTCGATAGTACCCTGCCAATAAATACTATAATAGAGCGTTTTTGTTAGTGGTTGATAAGCACAGCTATATCCTGTGCGATCGTAGACATAGGGTCTTGCTCTCCGGAAGTCTTCTGAACGTAACAAGTAAGCAATTTCTCTTCTATCTTTGTTATTTTGTCCGTGGTCATCTGATACAAACAAAGTATCTCCTGTCGCATCAAAGCACATGTAGTACATTCCCCCAAACAATCCTTGACCTTCAGTCATAAGTGTAGATACCTCCTGAGTCTCCAGGTTAATTCTTCGAATAGGACCTTTAAAACCATTTACAATCAGGCATTTTTGTATTCCGAACGTGTCCATTAACAACCATTCTGTATTTCCAAATCTAGCCTTTTCAAAATCTCCATCTACGTCCGACGAGTTTCCTTGTTCGTCCTCATTTCCTACTAATGTGCCTACTGAAGTCTGTGCAACATATTGGAAACGTTTCTCAAATTCATATTCTATAGGCGAAGCGGTTCCGTCGGCACTCTCGATAGATACTTTAATGTCTCCATCAAAGGCTTTGGGAGGTACCATACAATAAATTTCATTATTGTTACAACCAATAGTGGTGGTTGAGCGCCCTCCTATAGTAATTTGAATTTTTGAAGGGTCGTTTCCGAAATTCTCACCATAGATATGGAGTTGAGTACGGAGGCTTCCTTTACTCGGAGAGAAATCCGTGAATACGACCGGTTTGGACGGATCATACCCATTGGAACTAATTTTGTCGTCCTGGCAACTAGTAATACATGCCATCAGATACAATAGCAATACCCCGCACCAGTGGGGATATTGCTTTTTCATGTGCTCTTTTTTCATAAAACTTCTTTTTAGGTTCTCAAACAAAGTATAATTGTGTTCTTTTATAGTTTTACTTCAATGCCTTCTAGCAGATTTCCACTGGCATGGAGAATTCCTTTCTCTGTTATGACCTTAACTATAGCCATATCTTTATTCTCAGTTTCTCCTTTGCCGGTTTTTCCTGTCAGTTTTACAATGACTTTATTGTCTTTACGTTCAGCAGTGAATTGTTGTAGGCTGTAGTCTCCTTTCTTGTAAGACCAGCCGTCACCTGCATCCCAATACATGCTACCGGAGGCTTTTCCTTGCTCATCTAAGCAGACTAGTAGAGTCAGAGGGTCTAATGAACTTTCTGTAGTGTTTTGGATGATTTTCCCGGTAGGAATAATAGAACCGCCACGAATTTTCATTTTTGCTTGATATTTGTCGTTAGTATCTCCATTTACAAGTGAAAGTTCTTTCCAAATTCCTTTTGGAAGTGCCGGCTGACTGGCAAAAGCTGGGATGATGAGTAAATCATCGCCGATCAGGAACGCTTCTTCTTCAGCACGTAATGATAAATCTTTAGGATCGGAGAAGAAAACGGGACGCATGATGGGCATGCCGTTTGTTGAGGCTTCATGCATGAGAGTGTAGAAATAAGGTAGCAGTATATATCTGCGTTCCAAAGCAATGCGTGAAGCATCTTCTATTTCTTTACCGAAAGCCCAAGGCTCCTTGTTGTTTGTTCCTGCACAGGCATGACCGCGTGCGAAGGGATAAAATGCACCGAAACCAATCCAGTTTCCGAATAAGTCAGCATCAGCGTTAAATAAGAAGCCGCCTATGTCTGCACCGCTAATGGGCTGTCCAGATAGACCTAGGGTCAGTGACATTGGGACAGACATTTTCAGATGATCCCAGCAAGAACCGTTATCTCCAGTCCATGTGGCGGCATAGCGCTGGCCCCCCAAGAAATTGGAACGAGTCAGGATGAACGGACGTTTTTCGGGACGTACTGCCATAATACCTTCTCTGGATGATTTCACCATAAGGAATCCATATACATTATGGTACTGGATATGTTTTCCTGCTGGTAGATTTCCTCCTCCACGGTGAATATTATCTTCTGGCATAGTTTTATTGGGAGTATCGTTAATCTGAGGTTCGTTGACGTCATTCCAAACTCCATCGACACCTTGCGCTAAAAAGTCTTTGTATAGATTTTGCCACCATTTATTGGCTTTGGGATAAGTGAAATCAGGGAATGCAGCTGCACCAGGCCATGCATCGCCATTAAAATCTTTGCCATCGGCTGTTTTTACCCAGATGTCATTTTCAGTACCCGACTTGTAGACAAAGTAATTAGGATCTACTTTTGCTCCCGGATCAATCATCCATGTAGAATGGAAACCACGTAAGTGCAGATCACGATTAACTGCTTTAGGATTGGGAAATCCCTGTGGGTTGAATGTGAAAATCCGGTATCCGTCCATATAGTCAATATCCATCCAGATTGCGTCACATGGTATACGTTTGAGTCTGAAGGTATCTGCTATCTCAATAACTCGGCGATCAGGAGAATAAGAGAAACGGGACTGGTGATAACCTAATGCCCAGCGGGGGATCATCGGCATAGTACCTGTTAGTTCGGATAAACCACGGACAACTGCCTGCGGAGATTCTCTGTCGATAATGAACACTCGGAAAAGTTCTCCTTCACTTCTCAATTCTATTTTATTGTCCGTACTGCTAAGTTCAGCTTTCCAGCTGGTATCAAACAAGATACCGAAAGCAGTTCCGTCTTTCCTTACACCCATCATCCAGGGATGTGATTGATACAGGCGCGTACCGTTATCAACTCCATAAGCTCCGGAGTCCGTATTCCATAGTTTAATTGTTTTTCCATTTCTTAAAAGAGAACCGGTAACTTCTCCTCCTCCATAAATACTTGTTCCTTCCGGCACTGTCAGTGATGCATTTGCTTTACCGTCTGTAAGTGAGAAATTAGGGACAAGTACCCAATCAGAAGGGAGTGTACCCTGTTCGCGAGGTTCTTTTTCAATAGCAAAAGAGGGTACCTTTTTTGCATCGAAACCTTCCGGGATGAACTTAGCAATTCCATTTCCCACCATGATGCTGCGTGCGATATCTACTTTTTGCGTAGAAGCGTTTGCCAATAAGGGGAATGCTGTAAGCAAGTAAATTGCTACTGTTTTAATACACGTATATTTCATAAATTCTTGTTTGATTATTAAAAAATGAATGTCATGTTTATTTGTATTCAGCTTGTGACGGTTACTTTAATCAGGAGTTCCGCCTGTCTTTTGCATAGCGAAACTCCAGTGATGAGAGAATGATTTAGTATTGAATATTCTTTTGTATTTTAATGTCTCTTGATGAGAAACCGAGCATGATATTATAGGTCCCCGGATCAGTTACAAATTGGGTACTGTTAACATCAAAGTACATAAATGATTCTTTGGGTAATGTCATCTTAACTGTTGTCGATTCTCCTGCTTGTAAGAATACTTTTTCGAATTTTCTTAGTTCTTTTTCCGGGCGTTCTACCGGGCTGCTTTCAGTTTTACCTACATAAGCTTGTACTACCTGTGCACCATCTCTCTTTCCTGTGTTGGCAAGACGGCAGGTTACTTCTACTGTGCCGTCGGCATTTGGCTTCGAAACAGTCAGGTCAGATAATTTGAAAGTTGTATAAGACAATCCATAGCCGAAGGGATATTGTACTTCTCGTTTTAATTTGTCATAACCACGATAGCCGATGAAAATACCTTCTGTGTATGCTACATGTTTGTCTCCGTCCGGGTCGTAATAACTGTTATATGCAGGATTGTCTTCCCATTTCTTTTCGAAAGTCATAGGCAGTTTACCTGACGGATTGATTTTGCCAAACAATGCTTCTCCAACAGCTGTACCAGCTTCCTGACCTCCGTAGAATGCCCAGATTAATCCTTTTAAAGTCGGGACCCAACCTTGCATCTCGATGTTACCTCCGGCATTGACTACTCCAATAATCGGTTTCTTACATCCGGACAGGCTAGCCAGCATTTTTTTGTCTACTTCCGGAAGTGCGAATGTACGGTCACTTGCTTCTCCTTCCGTGTCAGAGCTATGGCCAAAACAGGCTATTACCAAATCGCCCTTATTCAAGTAGTCTGCAAACTTATTTTGAGTATCGTTTTTGCGTTTCCATAAAAAGCAGACTCCTGCTCCTCCACCTTGTTGATAGTATTCTACGCGGACGTGATACTTTTCACCGGCTTTTAGTGTTTTTGTGATATTTGTACTTCTGAAACCTCCCGGAGTCCAGTCGTCGATGACTGGTTGGTCATTGATAAACAGCTTGTAACCATCATCACCGCCTAATGTGAATTCGTAGTCGGCAGTTTCGTCCACACACATTGTGCTATACCATTTTACAGAGAAATAATCTTTTGGCATACCTTCCAGTTCTGTACCCGCTGCCCAGGAATAATTAATCTTTTTCTCTGTTTGCTTTACAACAGGCGCACCTTCAAAATGTATATTCTTAAAATATTCGGCATGGAACCCTTGCTCATTGAGGTTATCGTCTGTATACATGATGGAGGGCATGAAGTCAAGCTCATCTATATATTCCACCTTGACATTGTTTTGTTCACCTTCTTTCTGTATTCCATCGAAAAGATTTGTGTAGTGGAAAGGAACTACTGCACCACTACCGCCTCCATGTACATAACCATGTGCGTTTTTGCCGGTGACAATGATGTGTTTGTATTTTTTCGGGTTCAGCGGAAGGATATTGTTTTCGTTCTTCAGTAATACAAGTCCTTCTCTGGCAACATTCAATGCTGTTTCAGCAGATTTCGGATCATCCAGGGGGATGTTTTTGTCTGCTTGTGTTCCATCTTTGAATCCGAAAGCGATGAGTATGCGTAGAATATGGCGGACTTTTTCGTCAACCATGTCCATTGTGACATCACCCGTTTTCAGGTAATAAGCCATATCTTTAGGATTCATTTTCTCACCGCCTGCCATTTCCAGGTCCAGTCCGCCTTTGGCCGCTGGAACGCAATAGTGGGTGGATCCCCAATCGGACATCACTAACCCTTTAAATCCCCATTGATTTCTCAGGACCTCTTTCAGCAGCCAAGGGTTTTCCGTGGTATAGATACCGTTCATCAGATTGTAACTGGTCATTACAGCTCCGACTTCAGCTTCTTGTATAGCGGCCTTATAAGCTGGGAAATAGATTTCGTTCAGCGTTCTCTCATCAATGTCATTACTAATGTTATTGCGGTCATAATCTGAATTGTTAGCTACGAAATGTTTTACTGTTGCCATTACTCCTTGATCCTGAACTCCTTTGATGTATCCTACGCAGATGCGGGAAGTGAGATACGGATCTTCTCCCATATATTCAAAGTTACGTCCACACATTGGAGCGCGATAGATATTGACAGCTGGCCCTAATATGACATTAACGTTTCTGGCTCTGCAATCGCGTCCCAATGCTTTTCCGTATTGGTAAGCGAGATTCTCATTCCAGGTAGCAGCCAATGTTACAGTAGACGGATAAGCTGTCGATTTTCCATTTGTTCCTAGTCCCTGCGGTCCATCAGACATTTTCATTCGGTGAATGCCTAGACGGTCTATACTTTTAGTGTACATCCAGTTGACGCCACCTATATATCCTAGTTTTTCTTCTACTGTCATTTGTTTTAGCAGATCTTCAACTTTCTGGTCTATCTCTGGTGTATACCATTTTTGAGCAGATGCACAAAAAAGGTTGGCTACGAATAATAATAAAAACGTAAATCTTTTTTGTTTCATATTAATTATTGTTTTAAGTATTAGTTTAATCTTTTAATTAATTTATGGTGGTATGTGCTGTATCAAAGTTTTGTTCCAATATATTTTGGGATTTTGCTATATCAGATTTATTGTATCATAGCAAGTCGGCTATACATTTCTACCATGGCAGCCTGAGTTAACAACCATTTCTTTTGATCTTTGCTTTTGCCGCTTAAATCAGTATTGAACAATCCTTTTTCATCGCGTGCATTATCCCATGCATAGGACAAACTCTTGTTAAAAGCATTAATATAAGTTTTATCCTTATCTATCTGGTAAAGTTCGATAAATCCTCTCAGCATAACGGCAGTAAACCAGATATCTCCTTTTTTAAGCATTCTGAAAGCCTCTTCATTGGTTGCAGGGGTAAAGTCTGTAAAGAAATAGTTGAAGCATTCTTTGGCAATATTTTGAGCATCCTTCAGATAGATAGGATTCTTTGTCAACTGATAGAGCAGGGCAGCCGATTGCATCATTTGCCCGCTGTTATAAGCGAATTTGGCTTTTCCTATTTTACCGTCGAGGCGAATATTATCAAAGTAGAGATAGTCTGCGGAGTCCTGTAGGTTTCTTTGGGTCCATTCATACAGTTTCTTTCCTTTTTCAAAATAGCTGCTGTCGTTGGTTGCTTTGAATAGTTTGAGTGCCAGAACCGATCCCGGAGCATTTGAACAAGTATTTTTGGATTCTTTCTTTTGTTCACACCAGTAGATACCACCTCCCAATATACTGTCAGTTCCACTTTCGATAAATTTCCATATTAGTTGGGCTTTATCCAGGTACTTTTGTTCTTGGGTCATTTGATATGTATCGGTAAAGTCGATACCTAACCATACATTATCATCGTAAAACCGATCGGAAGCTGGAGCAGTCCGGATATATGACGAATAGGCATTGGGTACCCGTTGGGTATCGAAATATTCTTCTAATCCCGGTAATACCCGGCTATCTAATAGTTTCTTATACTTTTTATCATGTGTGGCTTCGAACAGTGCATTGACTGCGGAGAATGTTCCCGAATACGGCCATAAATAAGAGAATTGGTTGGGAATATTAGCCTGTTCTTCTGATGCCAGATAAGTGACGGTATGTTGTTCGTCGAAGGGATAGTTTTCTCGGAGTAAAGATGAGTTGTCTACAGAATAATTTAGGTAGAGAGAGTCCAGTGTTTGCCGGGCTCTGTCCAAGTTTGAGTTAGGTTCTACTTGGGCGGAGGATACACAACCTGTTAATGAGGCTATGCAGGTTATACCTAATAAGAAATGTAATGATTTCATTTTATATAGTATTATATTCATTATTAACTAAAACGTTGATCTCCAATTTACAGGTAGCTGGGAAGCTACCTGTTTTTGGGTTACCTATTTCAAACTACCATCCTTTTATTTTGCTTTTTACCTCATTTTGTCGTTTGATGTTACAAAGGTACCAGGGTTGGTATAAGATTGTGTACGGACTTGTGTCATTTGTGTCTACTTGTGATGGAATGGCGCAAAAATAGATATATATGTCTTAAATGCGTACTCTTGTTTTGTTAAATTTCAGATGTCTTGAATGTTTTCTGTGCAGTTCTTGGACGTTTTCCTGATTTTCTATATCTTTCCGTCGATTTTTATGGCGTGATTTAAAATAAAGAAATGCTATATGGAAAGACACAGTGAATGGACGAAAAAAACTTCTTTTCTTAAACGAATCCTATTTCTGATAGCTTCTTGCCTTTTGATAGGGGCAGAGGCAAATGCTTCTTATAGTTTGCGGCAATTCTCCAGTAAGAACGGATTGTCCAATAGCGCTATTCTCTCTCTTTGTCAGGATAGACACGGAGTGATATGGATCGGTTCGTGTGACGGGCTGAATGTTTATGATGGCAATTATCTGGGATTATACAAACCTACGAATCTTCAGAATAGCTTTTCCGGCAATCTGATAGAACGGATTATTGAAGCCGATAATGATGTACTTTGGATACAGACTAATTATGGACTTGACCGCTTCGATACACAAAGGCAGACTATACAAAGTTTCAAGGATTTTAAGTATATCAACCGTATGGCGAGAAGTCCGGAAGACGATTTCTTTATAATAAAGGATGACGGCTATATTTATTATTATCAACCGGAGTTGAAAGAATTCTGCAAACTGGACGTGAAGAAAATACATTTTGAGGAAGTACAGCAGATGTCTATTGATAATTCCGGCGTTCTCTGGATTTTCTCTTCGGACAATGATAACCGGAGCTATGTGATAGAAAAGAATGAAAATCAGATCAAGCTGGTTCCCTGCAATCATTTAAATCATTCGGAAAAGCTTCTGTGGACATTTGTAGATGGAGATTTAATCTATTTTGTAGATAGTACCTATGCGTTTTATGAGTACGATCTGAATAGCCATAATAAATATTTTATAGCGGATCTGGAAGAGGAGATTCAGCATCGTGGCGATATCTCATCTATCATTAAGCAGAAAAACGATTATTATATTGGTTTTAAAAGCAGCGGACTGATTCAGCTGAAATATTTGCCGGATTCGAAGGTGAAGTATGCTATACAGTCCATTAATATTCAGTCGGGCATCTTCTGCCTGATGAAAGACCGGTTTCAGGATATTATCTGGGTAGGGGCTGACGGGCAAGGCATATATATGTATTTTACGGATGAATTTTCTATTGAAAATGTGTTGCTGGACGTACCGGAATATCGGGTAAATAACCCTGTCCGGGCATTGTTCCTTGATCATGAACAGACCTTGTGGATAGGTACAAAGGGGGGAGGCATTCTAAGGATGATGGACTTTCATCCTGACAGGGAGACATTGCCGCAGGCAGAGAGAATCCTGGCGAACAATAGTGCATTGATGGATAACTCAGTCTATAGTTTTGCTCCGGGCAGACGAAATTCATTATGGATTGGTACGGAAGACGGACTGAACTATTATTCTTACCTCACGAAAAGGATAGAAGAATTTCCGGTTATAGCGGATGGTAAAAAAGTGAAGTATGTGCATTCCATCTGTGAGACGAATGATAGTACATTATGGGTTGTTTCGGCAGGTGAGGGCATTGTGAAAATCACTTTAGAGGCTTCTTCGTCCTTGCCGAAAGTGAAGTCGGCACAACGTTTTACTTTGGATGGAGGAAAGAGAAACTCAAATTATTTCTTTGTCTCCTATCAGGAGAATGATTCGACTATCTGGTTTGGTAATCGCGGATATGGTGCATATAAGATGAATACACGCACCAATCAACTAACCCCTTGCCGCATTGACGATGTGGTGAAGAATCAGACGGTGAATGATATTTTTGCCATTCATAAAAATGACGAAGGATACTGGTTTGGCACGAGCTTCGGATTAACCCGGCTTTATCAGGGTGAATACAGGGTATATAACGAGACTGACGGCTTCCCCAACAATACGATTCATGGTATATTGGAAGGAAGGGATAATAATTTGTGGCTCAGTACCAATCAGGGGATGGTGCGGTTCAATGTTCGTGAGAATACAGTACAGACCTACCGCCAGCAAGGTGACCTGGAAGTGATTGAGTTCAGTGATGGTGCTTTCTTTAAGGACCAGCAGACAGGTACGCTATTCTTTGGCGGGACAAACGGATTCATTACAATTACCGAGAACGATCATATGTCAGAAGAATATATGCCTCCTTTACATTTCAACCGTTTGTCTATTTTTGGTAAAGAATGTAATATCTATGATTTCCTGCAAGGACCCAAGCAAGAGACTCTGGTGCTTGACTATAGCCAGAACTTCTTCAATCTGTCTTTTCTGGCAGTCGATTATATCAATGGCAATAATTATACTTACTCTTATAAGATAGATGGATTGAGTGACAGCTGGATTGAGAACGGACTTTCTACAGTAGCTGTTTTTTCCAATCTGTCGCCGGGAGAATACACCTTACTGGTGAAATACCGGAGCAATATAACCGGGCAGGAGAGTGAACCTTTTTCATTGCTCATTCGTATCATTCCCCCCTGGTATATGACTACCTGGGCCTACGCTTTTTATTTCCTGTTGTTTATTCTGTTGATTCTCGAGTCTGTCTGGATGATAGTAAGGCATTATCGTAGAAAGCGGAATGTGATGATTGAACAGATGAACCGCCAGCAACGCGAGGAGTTGTACGAATCAAAACTACGCTTCTTTACGAACATAACACATGAATTCTGTACCCCACTGACATTAATTAATGGTCCGTGTGAAAAGATTCTTTCCTATAGCAGGGTAGATGGTTATGTGCGTAAGTATGCTACCATGATTCAGCAGAATGCATTGAAACTGAATGCGCTGATTCTGGAACTGATCGAGTTCCGTCGGCTGGAAACGGGAAATAAAGTCCTGAAGATTAAGCCGGTTCCTGTCACAGAACAGATACGCACCATTGCGGAATCATTCGGAGAACTGGCTGAAAGCCGGAAACTGAATTATCGTTTGCAGATTGAGAACGGAGTGCATTGGAATACAGACATCAGCTGTCTGAGCAAGATTGTCAATAACCTGATTTCTAATGCTTTCAAGTATACTCCGGAAAATGGTACCATAACGGTGATGCAGACAGTGGAGAATGACCAGCTTTGCATTCGCGTGTCTAACACCGGAAAAGGTATCAAGGCGGCTGATCTTACAAAGATATTTGACCGCTACAAGATTCTGGATAATTTCGAAGTACAAAACAAAGATGGCATTGCTCCGCGAAATGGTTTAGGGCTGGCTATTTGTCACAGTATGGTGAATTTATTGAATGGTCAGATTCATGTTTCCAGCACTCCTAATGAGATAACTACGTTTGAAGTGTTGCTTCCCACGATGGAGGTTACGGTCGATAATGAAGACGAAAAAGTGGTGGAAGAGTTACCGCCGGTACCGGACGAGCGGTCTGTTGAACTCCGGAACTCATCGACCGAATATGATAAAAACAAGCAAACGATAATGATCATTGACGATGATCCTTCTATGCTATGGTTTGTGACGGAAATTTTTGTGGGACCCTATAATGTGGTGCCATTGAGTAGTGCGGAGGAGGCTTTAAAACAATTGGGCATTCAATTGCCCGATTTGATTATTTCGGATGTGATGATGCCCGGAATGGATGGAATGTCATTTGCCAAGAAGATCAAATCAGATAAGCTGTTGAGCCGTATTCCCCTTATCCTGCTTTCTGCTCTGAATAATATCGATGAGCAGACAAGAGGAATTGAGTCCGGAGCAGAGGCGTATATTACCAAACCGTTTAACGTGGAATATCTGGAGAAGGTAGTGAGAAGGCTGTTGCAACGTGAGGAAGACCTGAAAGAGTATTATAGTTCTGTTCTGAGCGCTTTTGAACTGGATGACGGGCATTTCCTGCATAAAGAAGATAAATCTTTCTTTGAGAAGATGATGCAGATTATCGATAGTCATATTCAGGATACGGAGTTGTCTGTTGAATTGTTGAGTAATTCACTTGGATATAGTACCCGCCAGTTCTATCGAAAACTGAAGAATATCACGGACAAGACTCCTGCCGACATTATCAGGGAATATCGTCTGACTATTGTCGAGCGTTTGCTGCTGACAACACAGCTTTCAATCGAAGAGATCATGGATAAAACCGGATTCTCGAACAGAGGAACTTTCTATAAGGCATTTGCACAGCGGTTTGAAATGACGCCTAAACAGTATAGAAAGATAAAAGCGAAGGACGTGCAGGAGAGTTCCGAAGAAGGAGCCCCCGAATAAATGCCGGAATACCTTGGGAGATAACAATCGTTCGTTTCCGATAAGACATGGGTTAATAATTCTTTTTTTAGACATAAGAACAAAAGAACAAATAAGTTATAAAAGCTATAGGAAATATGTTCTTTTGTTCTTATGTCTAAAGTTGATTCAAAACCGTACGGAAATGAATTAAATTATAAATTAAGGATTAGGCACGGATTACACGGATTTCACGGTTTTAGTGCTATGATTAATTACGTAAAACAACCGTGTTCATCCGTGTAATCCGTGCCTAAATATATTCTTTTCTGTACAGAAAGAAACAAACTGAAAGCAACCGGGGGCGGATCGATCCGGATGATTACTATAATCATATTACTAAGGCACGGATGACGCAGATAATACGGTTCTTTTGTATTTAAAACCGTGTCATCCGTGTCATCCGTGCCTCAATAAGTGCATAAAAGAGTATTGTCTTCCTTCTTTTATGCTTGATCTCTATTTGTCTACAGATTAAATCCCTGCAAGTTCCAGTACTTTTTCAATAGCGGCACTCAGGTTGTCTGCATTCTTGCCTCCGGCAGTAGCGAAATGAGGTTGACCGCCTCCACCGCCTTGAATCAGTTTGGCTGCTTCTTTCACCAGGTTACCAGCTTTCAACCCGCCGGCTACGAGATTGTCGCTAAGCATTACTGTCAGCATTGGTTTGTCGTGGTCTATGCTTCCGGCTACGAAGAATAAGTTTTCTGTGATTTCGCCACGAAGCTGGAAAGCGATGTTCTTTACCATTTCTGCCGGTAGCGGAGCGCAGAATTTGATGACATTGATGCCATGTATTTCCTGCATATTCTTCAGCAGTCTTGCTTTCAGGGCGACTTCTTTTTCTTTCATGAAGTCTTCTACCTGCTTCTTCAATCCTGCGTTTTCGTCGAGGTATTTGCGGATGGCAACACTCAGATCCGGTGCGTTGTTGAAGAGCGCTTTCAGGTCATTCAGTGTATCTTGAATAGTGTCCAGCATTTCTTCTACACGTGCTCCTGTGTAAGCTTCGATACGACGTACACCGGCAGCAACAGAACTTTCGGATACGATCTTGATCATACCGATATTTCCGGTTGCGGCTACGTGGATACCTCCACAGAACTCGATAGAAGAACCGAACTGAATCACACGTACCCTTTCTCCGTACTTTTCGCCGAAGAGAGCGATAGCTCCCAGTTCTTTGGCTTCTTCGATAGGAATATTGCGGTATTCTTTCAAAGGAATGTTAGCGCGGATCTTGGCATTAACCAGATGTTCTACCTTGCGGATTTCTTCGTCTGTCACTTTCTGGAAGTGAGAGAAGTCGAAACGCAGTGAGTCGGGTGTTACCAATGAACCTTTCTGTTCGATGTGCTCGCCCAGTACTTCACGCAAGGCTGAATCCAGTAAGTGAGTAGCCGAGTGATTGGCTGCGCAGGCAGCACGTCTGTCGGTGTCTACACAAGCCATCATCGGAGCTTCCGGATGTTCCGGCAATTTTTTGGTAATATGAATCGGAAGATTATTCTCTTTCTTGGTGTCGATTACTTCGATAGTCTCGAATTCGCTGACCAGCACACCGGTATCACCTATCTGACCACCACTTTCTGCATAGAACGGAGTGTAGTCCAGTACAATCTGATACAAAGTCTGGTTTTTCTGTTTGATCTGACGGTAACGAAGAATAGAAGCTTCGTACTCAGTGTAGTCATATCCGACAAATTCGGTTGTTCCTTCTCTCAGAGTTACCCAGTCACCCGTCTCAACGGCGGCGGCGTTACGGGCACGCTGTTTCTGCTGTTGCATTTCTTCATTGAACTCTTCGATGTTGACAGTCATTCCGTTTTCACGAAGAATCAGTTCGGTCAAATCCAAGGGGAAACCGAAAGTATCATATAAAGTAAAGGCGTCTTTACCGCTGATTTCAGTTTTTCCGGCGGCTTTGGTATCTTCCATGGTCTTATCCAGCAGGCGGATACCTGTTTCGAGCGTACGAAGGAATGCTTCTTCTTCTTCTTTGATTACTTTTTCAATCAGACCTTTCTGTGCGATCAGTTCCGGATAAGCGCCTCCCATGTTGTCTATCAACACCGGAAGCAGCTTGTACATGAATGATTGCTTCTGTCCGAGGAAAGTATATCCGTAACGAACGGCACGACGGAGGATACGGCGGATGACATAACCGGCTTTGGCATTGGAAGGTAACTGACCGTCTGTGATAGAGAAGGCAATCGTACGGATGTGGTCAGCAATCACGCGCATGGCGATGTCCTGCTGTTTGTCTTTTCCGTATTCTGTGCCTGCTATCGCTGCAATAGCTTTCAGCATCGGTTGGAATACATCCGTATCGTAGTTGGATGTTTTACCTTGCAGAGCCATACAGAGGCGTTCGAATCCCATACCTGTATCGATTACCTTTGCAGGAAGTGGTTCGAGGCTGCCGTCAGCTTTGCGGTTATATTGCATGAACACGAGGTTCCATATTTCAATCACTTGAGGATGATCGTGGTTGACTAGGTCGCGACCGGAGATTTTAGCGCGTTCTTCTGCCGGGCGAAGGTCGATGTGGATTTCCGAACAAGGTCCGCAAGGTCCTGTATCACCCATTTCCCAGAAGTTGTCATGTTTGTTGCCGTTGATAATATGATCTTTCGGCAGGAACTGTTCCCAGTAAGAAGCAGCTTCGTCGTCACGGCTCAAGCCTTCTTCAGGACTTCCTTCGAATACAGTGGCGTACAGATGTTCCGGATTCAGTTTCAATACTTCTACCAGATATTCCCATGCCCAGTTGATAGCTTCTTTTTTGAAGTAATCACCGAAGGACCAGTTGCCGAGCATTTCGAACATCGTGTGGTGGTACGTGTCATGTCC
>ERZ773139.3010-NODE-3010-length-15754-cov-52.356774_pt1 | contig 15754 bp, 17 predicted proteins | sample MGYA00580854_ERZ773139 | MGnify/ENA primary metagenome ERZ773139 (study PRJEB29015, sample SAMEA2737809) | human gut metagenome | biome: human gut; feature: human-associated habitat; material: faeces | place: China | collected 2012 ...
TCAACAACACATAGTTGATATTATTGCATATCTAAAATTTCTTCTACTTTCTTTGCTAATTCTTGATTTTCTTTTAATAAACCTTTTAGTTCATTTGATACAATTTTAATTTGTTCTTCTACTTCTTCCTTTGACATTTCATTAGAATCATCAATTCCTACATATCTTCCGGACACTAATGAATAATCGTTTGCTCTAATTTCTTCTAAACTAGCAGAATAACAATAACCTTTTATATCTTCATATTTTTCATTCTTCAACCAATTATGGTATGTATCGGCTGTTTCTTTAATTTCTTCTTTACTTAACTCCCTAATCTTTCTATCAATCAAAGTTCCTTTCTCTCTTAAATCAATAAAAAGGATTTTATTATTTTGTTTTTTTTGTTTCCTTAAAAACCATAATGATACTGGAATACATGTTGTATAAAATAGTTTATCTGGTAATGTAATTATACAATCAACAATATCATCTTCTATCATTTCTTTTCTAATATTATATTCTTGTGTTTGACTTGTAGATAAACTACCATTTGCTAAAACGAAACCCGCAACACCTTTTGGTGACAATTTTGAAATCATATGTTGAATCCAAGCATAGTTTGCATTTCCCTTTGGAGGAACATCATATTTCCATCTAGGATCTTCTAACAATGATTCTTGACCATAATCTTTAATATTAAATGGTGGATTGGCAAGTATATATTCTGCCCTTAATGCTTTATGCTTATCATCGTGGAATGTATCTCCATTTGAATCACCTAAATCCGCTTCAATTCCTCTAATTGCTAAATTCATTTTTGCTAAACGCCAAGTTGTAGCATTTAGTTCTTGACCATAAACAGAAATATTGTTTATATTTCCCTGATGTTCATCAACGAAGTTTGCTGATTGAACAAACATACCTCCTGAACCACAGCAAGGGTCATATACCTTACCATTAAAAGGTTCTATCATTTCAACAAGTAATTCAACAACACATCTTGGTGTATAAAATTCTCCGCCCTTTTGTCCTAAATTTCTTGCAAATTTACCCATAAAATATTCATATACCTTGCCAAAGAAATCACCATCAGCATTTGTTGTATCTAACTTATTTGTGAATAAATCAATCAACTCCCCTAATCTTCTTTGGTCAACTTCTAGTTTTGAATAGGTCTTTGGTAAAATGTTCTTCAATTCAGGATTTTGTTTTTCAATAGCAATGAAAGCATCATCTAACACTTTTCCTAATTCCTCAGATTTGGAATATTTAGAAATATAGTTCCATCTTGCTTCTTCTGGTATCCAAAAGATCATTTTTTTTGAATATTCATCTATATCATTTTCATAGCCTTTTCCCTCATCAACAAGTTCTTTATATCTAACATCAAATTTATCTGAAAGATATTTTAAAAATATCAATCCAAGTACAACATGCATATAATCTGCTGCAGCAAGTCCACCACGAAGTTTATTTGCAGAATCCCATAGTACATTTTCTATTTTTTCTGTACTCATATTTTTCCTCCTTTTATTTTTTATTTACCTTTAAAGATTGCTTAATCAATGGTATAAGATTATCAATATCTTCTTCAGAAGAAACTTCAACTCTATAATCACCGTTTCCCCAATGTCCTACTTTTGTAATATCTTGTGCTATATTCAGTGGATCAACAAGTGTTCCCTTTTTTAGATTAATATATACTTTCAACTTTTTTTGATTAAATTCTATATCTACTATATTTCTTCTACCTTTAAAAGCCACATAAACTTTTTTTACATCTACATCAATATCATCTAATTCTAATATTTTATTTTTAAGTGACTCATATAATTTTTTTGTCTTTTCCGAGACCTTATTTAAATGATCTTCTTCAGTATAAACCTTTATTTCCTTATTTACTTCTTTTTGCTCGCTTTCAACGCCAAACTCTTCTATTTTTACATTGCTGTTTTTCCTTATAAAGTCAATATCAACAATATCATTTTCATATCTAGTTACTTTAATTAAATCAACAGGTATATTTTTAAAATCTGTTGCATTTAATTGATATGGTGTAAAAATTGGTGATACAAATATAATTCTTGATTGACTCCAATCAATGTCATTAATTGTTAGGGATGATTTTGTAATTGTATTATATTGCAAAACAAAATCTGCCTTTCTTTCTAACAATAATTTTAAATATGTATATCCTTGATCAACTAAACTATGATTTTTTACATTTTTATATTCTATAATTTTAAATGACTTGGATTCATTGTCAAAGGCTAGTGAATCTACTCTAAAATTTCCAACACTAAATTCAGTACAAATAAATTTAAAACCTAGTATCTGTTCTAAATTAGCTTCAAAATATTTTTGTAGCTCCTTTTCATTTTTAAAATCATTCTGTTTTAATTCAATATTACCTTTAAATATCATTAAGCATCACCTCTTAGATCTATATGCATTAATTATAACACATATTTTGACAAGTTGGACATGGTTTGAGATATTCCCATAAAAGAATTTCGTAATGGAATACAAATTCAGTGCTTGCTAGACAATAAATTTACTCCCAAGCCAATTAATTTCAAATTAAAAACTCTATCAGTTTCGCCCGAAAGAGTTCTTTTTTAACAATATTTTTTAATATCATTAGTTTATCTTTTAATATTATTAAATTATATTTTATTATTAATATTTTTTACCTTTAGTATAAGTCTACTAATATCATATTTACAATCAAATATATCTATTGCAGAGTTAAATATGGTTTCTTAAGTTACATTCTGACAAACAATGTCTACTATTTCCATTTGCTAAATAAATGCTACAATAAAATATAATTGCAGTTCTATGACTAATTAATTAGTACCATTAAAATCAATTGAATTTCCTAGCATAGAAATAGCTTCAAGATATGGAAAATTATCATAACTTGTTCTTTTCGTGAAAATTTTTTTATATTCCCTAATAAATCCGTCATTTAAACTTTCAGTTTCATTTGATGACAAAAGTTCAGATAGCCATCTAATATAATCATGTTCATCTTTATCCTTTTCTAGAAATACTAAAAATGATTTTATTATTTCATCACCATTACCACTAATAAAGCTATCGTAGTTATTTATATCTTTAATTTTTAGTGCTAAAGCCATTGGTAATAAAACATCAGCCTCAAATAGATATTTATTTCTATTGAAAGTATCTTTAAATTTAGTATAGGGTTCAACAATCTTGTACATTGACATATACTTATTACATTCCCTATATGAAAAATTTAAATACTTAAATAATTCAAAAGATATATTTTCCGGCAAATTAATAGATTGTATAATTTCACAGTGCTTTTTAACATAATTCTCTAAATTATCAATTCCAAGTGTAATAACACTATCATAGATTTTATTTAAATAACCATATCCATCAAAATCATTGCCATAATATTTTTTTATTGTATAACTCAATTGTCTATTATTAGTTACAACTATAATGCTTAATTTTGAATTGTTATAGAAATGTTTCAATGTTTCAAGTAATTTTACCGCATAATCTGGACGACATCTATCCAGTTCATCAACTACTAATAAAACCCTTTCATCCGATTTAATTATTTTGTTAAATAATTTATTTAATGATGATTGTTTTTCCTCAATTGTAACTATACTATTTGCTAAATCTTCAAATGATTTTAACTTTTCAAAACAATCTTTAGTTATACATCCCAAACTACCTTTTTCAATAATATTTTCTAATATTGGTTTAACTGCTCCAAACAATTCTTTTGAATTTTCAATATGATTTTTATATTTAGGATATTCATTTAAAATATTATAAATTAATGACTCTAGAGGATTGTCATGATTATCATTTTCCCAAGCATTATAATAAACTATAAGATGTTTTTGTGAAAATTCCTTCACTTTAGCATAATCCTTATGAAATTTTATATTATCAATCTTGCTATGATTATTGCAAATGTAAATTAATTGTTTTATGAAAAAAGTTTTTCCAGTTCCCCATTCACCATCTATAGATATTATAAAGTTTTCATTAACATTATTTAATAATTTCATAAGATTAATTATTTTACTATTTCTTCCTAACCAATCATCATTAATAGTACTAAATAAATTGTCATCATTAATTAAAAGTTCATATTTTTTCAAAAATATCACCTCAATTAATATTATACCATAAAAAGATTTCTATCTTTCATCATCAATAAAGAATTTGTTCCAGGCTTTTAAAAAAAATATACTTTTTTGTGCTAAAGTTTTATTTTTTAAAACATTTCTTCAATATCATTAAATTATCTTTTATTATTAAATTACATTCTGATAAAAAATATCTACTATATCCATTTGTTAAATAGAATGCTACTAAATCTGGTATAACATAATTATTTAAATAATTGTTAACATTGTTATAGAAAGGTAAGTAAATTTTATCAAACTATACTCATTTAAAATTGTTTCTTCTGATATATTTTTAATATTATTCATTTGTTTATTCATAGCATTTCTCCATTTCTTTCTATAATTATTTGGCTTTAATTGTTATACATATTTTGTTACATAATGACCATCGCCACCTCATACATTTACATAAACAAAAAAACTCCAAGATATTTTCTTGAAGCTTTTTTTAACCAATCAACCTTATAAAGAAATCATTACAAATATATAAATTAATAACATAAAAACTTGTCATTATTACTAAGAATATTAATCCATCATTATTAACTTTATTAATTATTTTCTTAATAATTATTCCAAATAATATAAGTTCCATAAACAAGAATAATATTACTTGAAGCCTTAAATTAGTAAATCCAAATTTACCAATATAAAGGAACATTCTATAATATGAATTAAATATTAACAATACTGAGAATGCTATTAAAACTAAAACTAAATTTCTAATAATTTTATTTTCTTTTATTACATTTGTTTTATATATTAAATATAGTATTATTGAAAAATTAATTATAGTTACAAATAATAACTGAAAGAATCCTTCTCTTGCATAACTAGAATAAATATATCCTTTAGGTATTTGTAAGAAATTACCACATAATTTTGATATTTCTGATATTAAAAATAATACAAATACAAGATTAATAACTGATAACATAGAAATTATTATTGTGTGATCTATTTTTCTTGTTTTATTTTCTTTCATAACTATATATCTATTTCTTATTAAATTAACACCTATAGAAAATATAATTATAAAAAATATTACAAATTGCATTAATTTTGAAAAATCAAAATTAATTGAAATAAATGCCTTAGAAACAAACTTATTAAAATAATCATCCGCACTCATTAAAAGTAAAAGAATGACTATAGAAAATACAATACCTACTATAATTCCAAATACTGCATTTAATATCTTATTTGTTTTTTCTCTACTTGTCTTAATTTTTAAGAATTTTAAATTTCTAAATAAATATCTAGGAAATATTTTAAACATAAGTGGAATATTAACTAAAGCTATTTTATAATTTTTATTAATTAATGAAAATAAATATATTGAAATTAATATTGGAAGTACAATAATATTTAATATTTCATTGTTTTCATCTAATGTTCCATTTAGTAATATCAAAATTAAATTACTAAATATTATAAGTATAATTGGTATAAGCAAATAAAATGCTTTTTTATTTATATTATCATTTTTCATAACTAATATAGTACTTGATACTAATATCATAAAAAATGGAAACATAATAGTTTTAAAATACCAATCAATTTTTAGATTACTTATTATTACTATTAATAATGCCGATACAATTGGTACAATTACATTTTCTCTTTTAATCTTTAATTCCATCTGCATCACTCCTATATTCTAATAAATCACTAGGTTGACAATTAAGTACTTTGCATATTACTTCAAGTGTTGAAAATCTAATTGCTTTTGCTTTATTTGTTTTTAATATTGAAAGATTTGTTGTCGTTATTCCTGTCTTTTCACTTAGTTCATTTAATGACATTTTTCTTTTCGCCATCATAACATCTAAATTAACTACTATCATACTATTCACCTACACTGTAAAATCTACTTCGTTCTTATATTTAATCGCAGATTTTATTACTTCTGCTAAAACATAAAAACTAAGTGATGCGATAAAACATATAATTGCTACGACAAATGACAACAAATTAGGAATAAATATTGACTTAATAATAACAATTAAGAATAATAACATAAACATTACTGCTATTACCTTTAATATATTTTCTAATTCTTTCTTAAATGGACTACCTTCGTAAACAATATTAAATAATTTGATCATTTTATATATAATATAAAGACCAATTACATAACAAGAATAAAAGGTAATTCTATATATTAATGTCTGATTCATAAATGTTTTAACATTTGTATATTTAAACATATCATATAATTCTGGTACAAATATTAAAGATATACAACCAACTATTAATATAATTATTAGTATTATTTCAACTATTTTCGCTATAAAACTTTTTTTCAAAACTCCTCACCTCAATTACATAATAAGCTTAATTTTATTATTTGTCAATATATTTTTATCGTTTATCATAAAATATTATATAAAATGCAATAATTAAAAAGCATATATTTTAAAATTTATTTATGGTATAATAAGCTAAAAAGGAGGAATATATTAAATAAAAATTTAGTATAGAAATATTATGAAAAAAGTATTTACAAGATTATTAATTATTTTTGCATTATTCACAATATGTGGTTGTTCTATGAATTCTAAAAATAAAATAACTTATAAGGAAGACTATGGTTATGAAAAAAGAGATAATATAACATATAAATTTATTGGTGAATCAGAACATTTTGCATTTGAAACAGGTAAAGTATATTATGGAGACAATGACGAAAGATATATCTATCTTGATAATTTCAAAGTATTAAAGAAAGTAAAGAATGAAAAAGATTTAGATGAATACAAAATTGATTTAAGGTTTAATGACAACTCAATGTTTAGTGATGAAATGGCTAAAGTAAAAGGAAGAAGTTTTGATCAAATTTTAAAAGACTTTTCTCTTGAAGAATCAGGAATAAAAAGTGATAAAGAAGAAGATGCATTTACTAAAACTGATAAATCAGATTTTAAATCAGCAATAAAATTAGAAATTAAATATTGTTATAAAAATAAGAAATGTGAAACAGAAATATTAAAGATAAAATATGTTAATGGAAATTAATTAGATAATATGAATATTACTAAAATTTTAAATTTTTAAGTACCTTATTATAAATTTTAAAAACAGTTAAAATTAAATCTAACTGTTTTTTTAAAACTATTTATTACTTTTTATCATTATCTTCATTTACAAGTCTATATGCTTTTACATCATTTTGTAGTTCATATAATATATTAATTGGTCTTATTTTAATAGGATTCCCATCAAGTAAACGATATACACCTTTCATAGAACCAAAAGGTTTTATCATACATATATACCTACTGATTTTATTTTTTGAATCATAATCTTCCATAAAAAGGTATCTGGGATCTCCCTCATAATCTAAAAATTCTGAGTGATTGATTAAATATGGTAAAGTAATTTCAGTATATAAGTTTAAATTTTTTTCTTTATCCCGAATATATAAGGCAACTTTACTAAACTCCTTAGGAGCATCATTTGGTATATCCTCACCTATAATTAAATGTAATTTGTTATCATCTTCTTCATTTTTCATAAAAAACCTCCTGAATATAAAATTAATACACTTACGATTATTTTATTATCATTAAAACTTAATTAAAAAAATATAGTTAAATCTAAATACACATTCATTATATCATATATATTTTAAAATATAAATTAACGAAAAAAACTTATGATATACATAACAATTGATATTTTTATTAAATAATATAGTACAAAAAAAGTATTGAAATTATATCAATACTCTAATATAGTTAACATTTTTTATTAGTTTTTAAAACCTAATCCATTAAAGAATTTAAGGTTCCCATCTTTACCAAAAGATGCAGTTACATTGCTGCTTCCATCTTCTGCTACCCAAACATATTTATTCCAAGAACTAACTTCAATAAGAGTTCCATCAACACCACCAACAGCTTTTTTAAATTCATCATAACTAATTCCATCATTAATTCTTGCTTTTATGTCTGATAAGTTATCAAGTGTTACTTTTTTATTTTTTAATTCTTTTTTATCATATTCAATTTTTATAGATACTATTTTATCATTTGAAATTGAAACAGTAATTTTTTTATCATTACCAAAGTCATATTCATACTTATCAAGTGAAGTACTTTCAAGTTTAGTAGCTTCAAATCCTACTATACCATTTAATTCTTCTAATGTATTATCTAAAGACATCTTTGTCAAACATTCATAATATGAACATTTTGATTTTACAGTTTGTTCTGTATCACTTTCTACATTATCATTTTTTACACTTGTGTTTTCTTTTGTATTTGCACACCCTACAGTACAAATTAATACAAATAAACATGTTAACCCTATTAAAATTTTATTTTTCATTTTTTCTCCTCCTAATTTAATTATAACCTATAATACATTAATTGTATACATATTATTTCTTTATATTTTTGTTAAAGCCAACATATTAATATTAAAAAAAATCTAGAGTTAATACTCCAGAAATAATATATATAAATCGCCATATAGCGAATATTTACATGGCAGGGGATGAGAGAATCGAACTCCCAACAAAAGTTTTGGAGGATATTAAAACTCCTGTTATAAAATAGCAAATCACCATAAAACCAAGCCAAACTGCCAATTCATATGTTGATATTATACGATATAATTTGATTAAAAACAATACTTTTGCCACCAAAAGTGCCACCAATTAACATTAAAAAGTGCAACAAAGGTCTTTTGGACTGCTAGTATTCTTGAAAATAGCCACCAACTAAAAAAAATCCCACAATTCCAACGAATTGTGGGATTTATTATATACTAATATTCTCATCTTTATATTTAGTAATATCACTTATAGGATTAAGTGAAAGTTCATGATTATTATCAAAAATGGCAAAAATGCCACCAAGTAGTTTGTCTTTTAATTCAGGATCAATACTTTCAATAGCTTGATTAAACATTTGTAAATTTGGATTACTATCCAATATATATTGCTTACACATATTCATATAACTATCTAAATCATCACGAGTAATATTATCATGAGTTAACCACTCTAATGTATTAAACAAATCATCGTCATTAGTAAGTGTAGAATCATTTACTAAAATTGATAATAAAGTTAATGGCTGAACTTCTACATCAGGAATATCATTATTAAAAATGTTACTCGCCATCATACTAACTATTTTTTGATCTTGTATTAAATTACTATGAGTATATATTCTTAAAGTTGTAGATGGTTCAGAGTGACCAAGTCTACGAGCAACATCTTGTGGTGGAACTCCAATTGATAATAAATAAGTTGCATGACTATGTCTTATGTCGTGGACAGTTATCGGTTTTAAATTATTATCTTTTATAAATCTTGCCCATTCTTTAGTTATATAATCAGGATGCCAAACACTATTTAATTCTAATGTTCTAAAAATATAATCATCATCACTTGGATTAAAACCATTATCAATCTGATATTTTTTATATTCCATAAATACATCATATACCTCATCTACAACAACAATTTTACGAATACTTTTATCAGTTTTAGGTTTAATGGCAACCAATGAATCAGTTACTTGTTCTATGATATCGTATTTCTTCAAAAAATCAGGATCTTCTTGCATTTCCTTCGACACGGTCATAAGCTCACGATTAATACTAATAATATGAGTAGTTTGGAATTTTCTCACACCATTTTCAGTAATAGGCATTTTTCTTTTAGTTATATCTTTCCATTTCAAGCCACCAAGTTCGCCTCGTCTAAACCCTGTATTAAACAAAGTAAATATTGCAGTTCTAAATCTAATATCATAATTTTTTAAAAGTTCAAAAACTTCCATCATTTCTTCATAGTTATAATAATCTCTTTGTTTGATTTTTAATTTAGGGGGATTTATTACAAACTCTGCAGGATTAGATAATAACCATTTTTTCTTTTTAGCATAATTGAAAATGGATGTAATAAGTTTATGACAATGATTAATATAAGTTTCAGATAGTGGTTTGCCAGTTTGTGGATTAATAGTATTTCTCATTTTATCATATAATTTTTCTAAATCTTGTTCAGTTATACTTCTAATTTTAATATCACCTAAATCAGGTAAAATCCAATTATTAAGTAATTGTTTATAACCTCGAATAGTAGTGAGTGATCTCTTTTGATATTTAGTATCATCTAAATATATTTTTGCTGTTTGAGTAAGAGTGTAGCCACCATTTTCTGCTTTAAGTCCTTCTTCTTTCATTTGTTTTTGAAGTGCTTTCATTTCATCCCTTCGTTTGATTGCATCTTCAGGTGTGCCATAAACTCTTTCAACTATTCGATCACGAGTACCATCATCTCTAAAACCATTACTTAATTCAATTCTAAAAACCCCATCAGACTCCTGATAAATATTTTTCATCCTGTTATCGTTTATTTTACCTATATATTATTCCTCCTAAACATATTTTTTATTAACTTTTTCATTTTCGTTAACAACGATTTTATTACTAGCAAGATATTTCTCAATATCTTTAACATCAAAATAATTTAATTTACCAATTTTAACAACAGGAATAAAACCATTTTTAATTGCTTCATTTAATCCATAATTGCTAATAGCAGGGTATCGATTTAATACTTCTTTAGTTTTTAATAATATCTGACCACCATTATTAACTTCATTTTGTTTTTGATATTTATTAATGATAGTTCCAATTTCGATTAACATATCTCCTAGATTATTAATATTAATTCCCCCTTAAATACTTACATATGAATTATATGAATTTTCATCTAACGATATGTTTTGACTTTTAGATAATATTTTTTCATAATTATTTATTATCATTTTAGAATAATTAACAATAGTATTAAGAGAATCATCTATCTCTTTAAAATCTTTATCTTTACTCCAAGAATAAAGATACATATTTGAATATTGGCTTGTATTCATACCTAAATATTTTGAAACAACATAAGCAATTGATTCTGCCTCTGTTTCATATTTGTTTCTATGTTCTTGATAATCTTGATGATTATTAAGTAAATGCTTATGAGCAAGAGAGTGGGCATATTCATGAATAACAACTTTTAATCTCATAAGATTACTTAAACCTTTATGCACAACTATTGTGGAATTTTTAAAATCACAATATCCTTTCGCTCCTGACTCAATTTTATCTTCATATTTTACTTTAAAACCATTACGATATATTGATTTAATAAATATATCCTCAATGCCCTCAGCACGATCATCTTCCAAAACAGGATTTAATTTTTCATTGAGTTCATCCAAAGGCATATTAGTCTGACTTGCATCAAATACTGAACCAACTTTGAAATTACTTAACTTTTCACTATGATATGTAATTGAATCATCTGACTTATCTTTATATTTTTTTAATTCATCTTCAGAAAGTACAAAGAGTGGTTTATATTCATATTTACCATTAACATCAGTTTTAATTTTAACAATTGTATAAAAAGTTGGAACTAATATTTTAATACCTTGCTCACCTGAATTTATACGATATCCTATTTTATTAAAAGTGCGAAGTGGTGCAACATAATTTGCATCAGGATTTTGCATCCATATCAAGCATTGATTATTATATGAATAATTATTGAACTTAATTATATTATCTAAAAACTTTTTAATATCGCTTTCAGATTTAAAACTTTCAATAGCTTGTTTTTTTAAATCAAATATAATGGATTTAACATCATTTTCTAATTGTTCCTTTTCTTTTTCATCTTTAGTTTTATTAGCTTGAAAACTTAATTCATTTATCTTTTTTAATTGTTCTTCTAACAAACATCAATCCTCCTTATATGTTTATATTGCTAGGACAAATATTATAATCTTCTTTTAATGACAAAATAATTTCTTCATATACATAATCTGCTATATTTGGATCTTTAAAAACCATATCAACAAACTTTTTTATATCATCAAAACTCTCATATCTATCACTCCTAGTAGAATATAATTTTGCTAATTCTTTTCCTAACTTTGTAATATTTTTTTCTTCCTCAAAAGTTACTTCACGATCATTAAGCCACTCCGAAGTTAATTCAAGCTCGGAGAAATCTTCTTTAGCAATTTCTATTGCCTCATCTAGATTGTCACTATCAATTTTTATAATTTTATTTAAACTAGACTTAACTCTTATATATTTTGAAATAGATAATTCCTCCTTATATTCCTATATCTTTTATATATCCATTGTCAATATAATCAGATAACCACATTGCTCCAAATGTTTCTCTAATCTTTAATCTAAACATTGCTAATTTACTAATATCTAAATCTTTGTTATTAAGAGCAAATGCAATATTAGTTAAATTATTATTTTGAAATAAATAAACTTCATCAAAAGAAAAGGAATCTTTTGCGATTCCTTCATCTTTTAACATTTTAGTGAAACCATCAACCCATTCTGATAGTTCACCACCACAACCTTGTAATATTAAAAATTCATAATTTCTATCTCGAAGTTCTTTAACTTCACTACAAGATAATTCTTTTATTTTTGATTTTTTTATGACTTTAAATTGATCCTCACCAACAACTAATCCAAGTGATGAACCATTATCCCAAGTCATTTGAATAGTACCCATATCATCTACAAAATCAACAATACCATGAGTACCCGATGGAACTGCTTGAGAATCTTCCATACTAATTAATTCAATTTCAGTTCCTTTAGGGTATTGTTCTTTAATTCTTTTTATTTGATAATCTTTTAACATTTAAATCCTCCTATAAATTAATATAGATATCATCATAATCGTTGATATCTTCCATTTTTTCATAATTTTGATTAACTGGTTCTATATATTCGCACATTATAGAGAGTGCTTCATCATAACTTCCTGAACTAGTAATTCGATCAGCCATTTCTTTTGCTTTATCAGGGTATCCTGCAGTTTTTAATGCACGACTACATATACCAATTAAATTAAATACATTACCATCTGCTCCAATAATAGGTGCTAATGGTTTCTCAATCTCTTTTTTAAAACAATCTGAAAGTGGTTTTAATTCTAAATTAGAAACTTCAGCTGTGTAATTATCCCATAGCCATTTATTAGTTTGCTCATCATATAAATAAATATATCCAATCCAAGCATCAAATAAAATCTCTTGAAATTCATCAAAAGATTTAGTGACCATTGGTTTATTTTTTTTATAATCTTCTCCTAAATTTCTATGATAAGCAATTGTTTCATCTTTTTTATTATCAGAATTTATTTTTTTTCCTAATCCTGAAATATTTCCTAATTTTATTAATTCTTTTACATCATTATAATTTTGATAATTATCATTTAATATTTTACCAACACCATCAAGATATCCATCATGATGACAATATATACTCTCAATACTACCATCTTTTTTTAATATTCCAATTCTTGCTCTTGTACTTATATTTCTTCCTCCCTATATTCCAATACCAATATTAATGTCGTAATCTATTTCTTTTTCTATAAAATCTCTTAATTTATTTTGCATACCTAACATTAAAGTTGTATCACTTGTTAAGTCAGGTTCCCATTCTTCAAAGATAAGGTTATCAAATTCATCTTTATAAGCATCAGTATATTTTGAATATCTTAAACCCATTTTGCCTTCAAGAATAATTAAGTCACAAAAATACAAATTATCCACATCTTCAAATGTAGCAAGATCATAATAATCTTCATAATCTAAATCTTTTGCATCAACTTGAATATGCTGTAAATCAGCAATACATTTATGCATTTTAAATTTTGTATTATATTCTTCTAAAAAAAACTTATTAAATTGTTTTTTTATTATGTTATATACATGATTAACTGCTTTATCATATTCGTCATATTTAAAATATTTTGCAGACCTCCAAGCAGTATCATTAAACATATCGTTTATATCAGAACAACTCCTATCTGCTGTAATAACCATAATGTTATCACTATTACGACTCTCACAAGCCCATATTAGCAATTCATTATCTGTAGTAGGTTCATAAATTGTTAACATTAATCCTTGTTCTCTACAATTGTTAAAAGTTTTATAATATCCTTGCAAGTTATCGGAAACATTTTTTAATTTTTGTTCTAATTCATCAAAAAAAGTTTGGCTTACTTCAAAACTTCTATTTTTTGTAATTTGTATATTTATTCCTCCTTATATTCTAATATCACCATCATAATCAATATCAAAATATTCTTTTCTTGACATCAATTCGCCATTTTCTTTAGTTACAAATATATGACCATCATAATCTTCATCATAATACATCCAATCCAGTTCACCATCATTACACATTTTGCTGTATTCTTTGAGTATCCCTACAGGGCAACTCCATGCTGTATCAAAAGTAATAGTATATTCTTCTTTAACTTTGTCATATTCAATGCTACAATCATCTTCCACATTCCATTTAGTTCCCTAATTGTCAATAGACCAATTATACCAATTGCAATATCCATATTTAATATAATTATCTAAATATTTTTTGCCGAGTTCAATTGATTCCTGAAAATTTTCATCTTTTTTATATTTTGAAAGATTAGAATTAATCTTTTCAAAATATGGATCAGTATGGATATCTTGGTTAAAAGGATTTAAACTTTTATATGCTTTCCTAATATCTATGTTATCACTCAAATCTAACGATGTTAGATACAAAAAAATCAGTCCTTTTTCGCCATTAGATCCTGCCTCTATTTTTAGTTCTTTTGGCATAGGAATTAATTTATTAAAATCCAATGAATATCCTCCATCAGTTTTTGTTAGTAATTTATCGCCTAATTCTTTTTTGCAAATAATTCTATTTGTAGTCCAATTTGGTATATACATTCCTCCTTATTTTATATTACAAAAAAGAGTAGAATTTTATCTACTCAAATATTATCTTTATCTAATCTATAAATTGTAATTTATGTTGTTCATGATTATAAATATTGTGATTAATCTATATATGATAAAGTCTCCCCATAAAACAACACCTTTTTGCCTTTAGGCACTTTCTTAATAACTTGAAATACATTATATACATCTGGATATGGAGATATTATACCCATACACATCATACCAAAGCTTAAACTACATATTGTTGAATTATTTGTTAATGCAAAAATTAACATTGGGATTATTCCTAATATAAATGGTAATAAGCACATTGTAATAAATTTGCTTTTACTCATAGGATAGGATGCTAATGCTACAAATGTTATAGGTTTTATAAATCCTATACTAACATTAACATTTTTGGGATAAACAATCCCATGTAAAATTTCATGAACAATTAATAACATACATCCTATCAAAAAACCTAAAATTAAAAAAATTGGTTTTATTGATATATTACTATTAAATAATTTAAGAAATAAAACTACATTACATAGTATTATTAAGAATACACAAATAGGTATTGCTTTTATTTGTATATTATCTTTATCATTATTAATTAAAGTCATTTTCTTATTTGTATTATATTTTTGATACTTAATAATTTCATTTTCGTTTATAATACCAACCATCTTTAATCTAGCCATACTAACAACCCCTATCATTACTACAAATTTACCATCTATAAGTCACTTATATTATACCATAAGAAAAATAAATCTTTTTATTGATCTGCTTGATAAATTGTAATTT
>ERZ773139.3030-NODE-3030-length-15698-cov-3.521447_pt1 | contig 15698 bp, 9 predicted proteins | sample MGYA00580854_ERZ773139 | MGnify/ENA primary metagenome ERZ773139 (study PRJEB29015, sample SAMEA2737809) | human gut metagenome | biome: human gut; feature: human-associated habitat; material: faeces | place: China | collected 2012 ...
CTCAGGAGGAAACTACGAAGGCATCAAGACGATGCACATAGCGGACTTCCTGTTGAGCTCTGAATATTAAACGATAGGATCGTGAAATGCCCGCTTGGCGGCAGGTGGGCATTTTGCTTTTTTGGAAAGAACTAAATGAAAAAGAAAATCTGTGTGATTCTCATTGTGGTGCTTGCGATCATTCTTGGCACAAGCACCTGTTCTATCTGGATTATGAACGGACACATTTCTCTGGCGGCGCTTTCTATGATTGACCATCGCTCCATCACCGCTGCCCTTCTGTCCGGGCATTTACATTCGCACTTCAACTTACATTATTATGAAGCGCGAATGTAAATGCTTTTTCGAAAAAAACTGATGTTAGCTTTGGCGATCCAACGATGTTCATACATGGAAGATTATGCTGATTTTAGCCATACACGCGATCCTGAAGCCGGCATTTGAATTTTTGTACCTGCCCCAGCAGGATGATGGAGAGCAGCGGAAGCCCAAACGGAGTCAGCAGAAAAGCGGCAATCAGTCCGGCGACGCCATGAGCGGTTCTGCCGTCGATAAGGATGCAGATTGCGCCCAGCGCAGTGGCGACGGCGATGAAGTTTAAGACGATGGCGGCTGCCTGAACAATCTTCACAGCAAGCCAGATGAAAATGGACAGGACAGCGATCACCGGAGCAAACAGAATTTTGAGCAATATCTTCATGGCCGAGTCCTCCTTTTCTGAATTCATTGTACCTCTCTTTCTACGTACATTCAATGTTGTCGAATTATTTCTAAAAAAATCAGAGCGGCGGAACGCTTCCGCTCCGTCGCCCATGGGAATAGTCTCCATTACTGGAAATTGGAAAGTTTCGCCAGTATCTCGCTCAAGCCCTTACGGGTTTCCGCCTGATAAGCGAGTATTTCCTCCAAATCTGTATCGTAAACGCGCCCGGTTTCATGCAGATGCTTTGCAATCTGATTGACGTTGGCGTTGAATCGCCGCAGCTGGTGGAGCAGTTCTTGGATCTGCGGCATATCCAGACGGATGACCATGCCGTCAATGGCCATTTTGCGAAGAAAGGCGCTGAGATTTGTACTGCCCGACAGCTCCATGTTTTTTTGAATCAGATCGTACTCCTCCTGCGAAGCCCAGAAGTGCATACTGATATTCCTGTTGTCCGCCATTGCTAAAGCTCCTGAGTCTTGTCTTTGTCGGGTCGGGATACAGCATCCGGCAGCGGTTCCGCGAGCTTTTTCAACACGGATGGCTTTTTTCCCTTTGGCGCTTTCTCCATCTCTCTGCGAAAATGGGAAATGAGCTGATTTACCAACCCAGGATGCGCCTGATCCAACACGAAATAGCAGTTGCGGTCGTTGCCCCATGCGTCGGGATTCGGGACTACCGGCACCGTTTGTGCCCATGCCTTATTCGCAGGACTGATGCGTGCATCCCATTCCTTCACCCGGACGGTATTGGCCAGCACATATTGGATGCGCTCCATGCGGAACTCGGCGCTGACGGCTTCCAAAATCGCTGGAGAATTCAGACAATTATCCTCATAGTTGGCGTAGATGGCCTTTTCAATGGCAGTTTTGCAGGCGATATTGGCCTCGCAGGATTGCCGGTATTGCGGCAGCTCGTCGTGCTCGCGGGCGTAAGCGGCGCTATGCAGGTAGAGCGGCGCGTCCTTTGTAGATTTTCTTTTCATTCTCAGCGAACCTCCTTTTTGATTTCATTTTGTTTCGGATGGTCGTCTCTTCGCGGCAGCGGCGCATGGAGCTTTGCCAGCACCGATGTGCGCGCAGCTTTCGCCGTCACGGCGCAGCAGACATCCGGCGCAGGTTCCGAAGTGTCCGCGATGGCTTCCGTCGGAGTTCGGTCGTCGATGTTCAATTCAATATTGAGCTGTGCGAGACGCGCGGACTTTTCCGTCAGCTCCTGCTCCTGCGGGAACGGCTTTCCCAGCTTTGCCTTTGCCGCACTCATCTGCGCTTGAAGCGTATCCAGCTTCTCCTGTACATAGGAAAGGCGATTTTCCATTCCGGCAAGAGTATTATCTATGCGAATGATATTTCCTCTCGGATCCCTGCCCAGCTCCACGCGATGGGACATTCTTCCTTTGAGCGTCAGGATGTACTGCTTGCCGAAGTCCTCCAAAGACATATACATCTGGAAACCACGATAGCTGCCGACGGGCACGGGCTCCAAGCCCTTTACCTTTTTCATGGCGTTTATAAGGGCAGCACCGGCATTTTCTCTATCGGAATAAAACAATTCCGTAGAATCGCTGGCCTGTGCAGAAGGCGCAGCAGAATGATCGGGCTTTGCCGTCCGCAATGAAAAGAGGGAAGGCGTGTCCGCTCCGCTGCGAACCGTCATACCAGCAAAACCCTCCGCAGGGTGCGGATGCTCCGCAAGCATAGCCATGTCTGCCTGAAGGCCCGCAATGTAGCCCATATTTTCCTCAATCTGTTCCGGGAATCTTCGAAGAATGCTGTCCTCCAGGCGATACTGCTGGCTCTGATGGTTGGCCTTCATCAGTTTCAGACGCGCTACGTCCACATCCAAGTCCATTTTTTCACGGATTCGACCATCTCCGGCGCACAGCGCCTTGATTTCCGCATAGGAAAGCGCAGTTTCGTCAATATCTTCGCAGGCGCGTACCGGCGACTTCGAGGTCATAATCTGCGAAATGAATTTCTGCTTGTTTTCCAGCGTCTGCCACAGATAAGCGTCGAAGGTCGCTTCCGTGACGTAGCGATAGATGTGTACCTCTTTGTTCTGATTGCCCTGACGGATAATGCGCCCGCTGCGCTGTTCCAGATCGCCGGGTCGCCACGGTGCATCCAGATCGTGAAGCGCGACAAGGCGATCCTGCACGTTCATGCCAGCGCCCATCTTAAAGGTACTTCCCATCAGGACGCGCACCTGACCGGCGCGCACCTTGGCGAACAGCTCCTTTTTGCGAACCTCGGTATTGGCTTCATGGATAAAGGCGATTTGTTCACGAGGGACGCCCATGGACACCAGCTTGTTTCGAATATCATCGTAGACCGTGAATTCCGGCTCCGGGGCAATGTCGATTTGCGTTTCCAAGGCGTGAAGCTCCGGATTATCCAGATTTCCAGAAACGGTTTTCGCCGCTTTTGCTGCCGATGCGCCGGTTTTCGGCGTGGACAGATCGCAGAATACGAGCTGTGTCAGTTTGTCCGCCTGCCCGTCGTTCCAGATACGATAGATGTTTTCCACGCACTGGTTGACCTTGCTGGATGGATCGTCCGGCAAATCCGGGTTGATAATGCGCTGGTCAAGTCCCAGCTTTCTGCCGTCGCTGGTAATGCGCAGCATATTATCTACGCTGGCATCGACACGACCCGCGTGTACGCTCGCGGCGCGCTCCGACAGTTCCTGCACCATGGCCTGCTGAATTTCCGTAGGCTGTGCCACTACATTATGATAGATCGCCTTGGGCACCGGCAAATGGAGCTGGTCGGCGGTCTTAATGTCCGCGACCTCCTTAAACAGCGTCATCAGCTCCGGCAGGTTGAAGAATTTCGCGAAGCGCGTTCTGGCACGGTAGCCCGTGCCCTCTGGGGCCAGTTCGATGGCAGTTGTGGTTTCGCCAAAGGTGGAAGCCCAGCAGTCAAAGTGCGCCAGCCCTTTTTTCTGTAAAGTGTCATGCTGAAGATAGCGCATCATGGTGTAGAGCTCCGTCATGGAATTGCTGACGGGCGTGCCTGTAGCGAATACCACGCCCCTGTTGCCGGTCAGCTCGTCAATATAGCGGCATTTCAACAGCATATCGGAGGATTTCTGTGCATCAGTAGCGGAAAGCCCCGCTACATTTCGCATTTTCGTATAGAGAAACAGATTTTTGAACGCATGGGCTTCGTCCACATAAAGGCGGTCTACGCCCAATTCTTCAAAGGTCACGATGTCATCCTTGCGTCCGGATTCCAGCAGTTTTTTCAGTCTGACCTCCAGCCCCTTCTTCGTGCGCTCCATGCTCTTGATGGTAAAGCGCTCTGCGCGGCTGTTTTTCAGTTCTTCAATGCCCTCGGCTACTTCTTCGATCTGCTCCCGGATCATTCGTTCCTGGCGCTCCATGGATACGGGAATGCGTTCGAATTGGCTGTGCCCGATGATGATCGCATCGTAGTTGCCGGTGGCAATGCGGGCGCAGAACTTTTTGCGATTCTTCGGCTCGAAGTCCTTTTTCGTTGCGGCCAGAATATTGGCAGACGGATACAGCCTCAAAAACTCTGCTGCCCACTGCTCCGTCAGGTGGTTGGGAACCACAAACATGGGCTTGTGGCACAGCCCCAGCCGCTTGGATTCCATTGCGGCGGCGACCATTTCAAAGGTCTTGCCTGCACCCACTTCGTGTGCCAGCAGCGTATTGCCGCCGTAGAGGATATGCGCCACAGCGTTCAACTGGTGTTCTCTCAAATGGATTTCCGGGTTTATGCCGCTGAAACGGATGTGGCTGCCATCGTATTCGCGTGGACGATTGGAATTGAACAGCTCGTTATAGCGAGCAACCAGCGTTCGCCGCCGATCAGGGTTTTCCCAAATCCATTTGGAGAAAGCGTCCTTGATGGCCTGCTGCTTTTGCTGTGCAAGCGTCGTTTCCTTGGAGTTGAGAATGCGCTGCTCCTTGCCGTCCGGGCCTTCCCTTGTATCGTAAATGCGCACGTCCCGCAGATTCAGCGTATCCTCCAGAATGCGGTAGGCATTGGCCCGGTCGGTGCCGTAGGTCATGTAGGCGTTTACGTCGCTGAAGGACGGCGTGGATTTCCCGCTGATGTTCCACTCCGCTGTAAAAGGGGAAAAGCGCACCCGGATATTCCGCCTCAGATAAAATGCCGGTTCAAAGGTTTCTTCCATGAATTGCTGGATGTATTGGGGATCAATCCATGTTGCGCCAAGGCGTACCTCAATTTCAGTTGCCTCCAAATCCTTGGGCTGAACGGAGCGAAGTGCTTCCACATTGGAGAGAAAAGCCGTGTCAGTCTTGGCAGCCTGCTCCGCTTCCCGCAGCTTTTGCCGCACATTGCCGGAAAGGTATTCGTCCGTCATCTGCCATTCGTCTTTCACGGGGTCGCGAAAGATAACGCCCTGAAGTCCGGAAATCAACGCTTCTTCGTCCATTCCGGTCAATTCGCGCATATAATCCAGATCTACGCGCGCTTTTTCGGAAATAGACAGCGCCAACGCTTCTGACGGCGTATCCACGCTGGTCGCGACTTCGTGGGGCTTAATCGTTCGCTTGGTGAAGATGTCGGCTTTGCGCTTGAGCTGCTTTTCTTCGTCCAGCTCTTCCAGCGTACAGAGAAGATAGTAGGAGCTATCGTCCTGGAATGCCAGCGCATTGGCGCGGCTGTTGATGAGACCGTATTTTTCGGAGAAAGCATCGTAAAGCCCGTCCAATTCCGCCTGCACCTGTCGGATCTGTTCATCCGATGTCATAGCGTCCATCTGCAAATCAATGAGAGAATGCAGGCAGTCGCGCAGCTTCACCATGCCTTTAACGCGCTCTGCGGCGGTGATGCTCAGCGCGGGCTTGCTCATCAGGCTGTTCTGGCGGTAGTAGACCTCGCCATCCACCACGGTGTAGCTGTAATTGCGCACGTTTGGGTCTGCGGGAATGCTGTCCGTCAGCGCCTCGTCCTCGACCAGATTCGGGAGCTCCGCCGCCCGATAGGTGCCGTGAATGGATTGTACCGCTTCATGCAGCTGGTCGGCCAGCTCCAGCCCCTCAATGGGCGCAACGGTGAAGTCCTGCCGCGCGTATTGAGTGCTTTCAGAGGTCGGCTTTCCCAGAATCATCTCCGGGTGCTCGATAAAATAACTGTTGATGGCGAAACCATCTTCATTCTGTCCGAGATGCACCCAGTCCGGCTCAATTTCCATGGGGCGATCTCGCCTTTGAAGAAAAATGATGTCGGACACCACGCCCGTACCGGCGTTTGCCTTAAAAGCGTTGTTGGGCAGACGAATCGCGCCCAGCAGCTCCGCTCTCTGCGCAATGTATTTGCGCACTTCCGGCGATTGCTTGTCCATGGTGTAGCGGGATGTCACGAACGCAATCACGCCGCCGGGGCGAATCTGATCCAACGCCTTGGCAAAAAAGTAATCATGGATGGAAAAACCCAGCTTGTTGTAGGCGCGGTCATTGACCTGATATTGCCCAAAAGGTACATTGCCAATGGCTACATCATAAAAATCGCGTCGATCCGTGGTTTCAAAGCCCGCCACAGTGATGTCGGCGCGAGGATAAAGCTGCTTTGCAATGCGGCCGGTGAGCGAATCCAGCTCTACTCCATAAAGACGGCTGTTTTGCATTTTCTCCGGCAGACAGCCGAAAAAGTTGCCAACGCCCATGGAGGGCTCCAGAATATTGCCCGTTTCAAAGCCCATTCTGTCCAGCGCTTCATAGATGGCATGGATAACGGTGGGGCTGGTATAATGGGCATTCAGCGTAGATGCTCTGGCCGCGGCATATTCTTCCGGAGAAAGCGTAACATACAGCTCCTGAAACTCATCCGACCAGTTGGGCTTATTCTCATCGAACGCATCCGCCAGACCGCCCCAGCCGACGTATTTTGCGAGCACGGTCTGTTCTTCCGGCGTTGCCTGTCTGCCGTCAAATTCCAGCTCCTTCAGAAGATGGATGGCGTCCATGTTCGCTCGGAACTTCGCCTTTGCACCGCCGACGCCAAGGTTATCGTCGGTGATGCGGAAATTCTGCGCGTTACGATCAATGGGAGTGGGCACCGCTGGGGTGTGCGCGGGAGATTCAGCAGAGGATGGATCGTGCTCCGGTTCCGGAACATGAAAAGTCTGAATTTCTATGTCGTAGGGTAAGTTCGTTTTCTCGGCGGGGTAGAATGCAGCGGGCGTGGTGACGGACTCCGGCTGCTCCTGCGATTCCGGGGTAAACAGATGGGCATTGCGTTCGTCCCAGCGCAGCAGCGTGGCAAGGCGTTCCTTGCTTTCTGCGCGGAAAATAGGATATACCTGCGATGGATCGAGGAGATGTACGTCAAAAAGTCCAACTTCGGTGATCTCAAAGGGTTTGTTGTCCAGATAGACGGTATCGCCAGCTTTGTAGGATGGTTTTACATCCGCCGCCGGAGTATTTACCGTTCGCATGACCTGCTGAATAAATGGATCGCTGTTCAGCTTTTCAGGATCAACCACTTCGTCGCCCACAATGCCGCGTTCGGCGAGAGCTTCCCGAATGGCAATGGGCTGGGGTGGCTGCTCAGCAGCAGGATCGTGAAATGCGCTTGTTCCATCCGCGCCAAACACCGGTTCGTGGGAATCCAAGTCAGCTTCGGCCTCATGGTCGATGGAGCGCAGCGTGTAAACGCGACGCTCATTGCTGTCCTCCTGCGTTGCGGCAATCGTCATATCGTACCGGTCGCGCAGTTTCTCCACATACTGCTTCAAGCTGTGCGCAGGGATACCGCACATGGTCACACGTCCCACATCCGGGATATTCCGGGTAGTGAGGTTCAAATTCAGAAGCGATTCCGCCTGCCGCGCATCCTCACCATACATTTCAAAGAAATCGCCCACCTGAAACAGCACCATATCCTCAGGGTGGGTTTCCTTGACGGCGTTATAACTGACGAAGGCGGCGTTCCGCGCTGTATCCTGTATCAGCTTTTTATCATAAAGTGCCTGTTCGTCCGGCGTAAAATAGCGATTCAGGCGAATCAATTCAGAGATTCGAGAAGCAACGTTGTTCCAGTTCATCTGAATATCCGCGCAGTTGCTCTTTTTCAACACGATGCCCTTGCTGCCATGATCTTCATAGCTGCCGTTTTCTCCGGATACAGCATGAGTGCGCCCGCCGACGCCGTACTCCTTTTTCAGAAAATCGACGCTCTCTTTGGGAACGTGCGGGGTCTGGAAAAACTCATAGATGCGGGTCTTTCCGCCCTCAAAGCCGCTTCCGTTTGCAAGGGAATCTGCGATTTCATCCTCCGTGATGAATCTGCCGGTTTCAGGGATCGTTGCCATGTCGGAGCGATATTCTTTGCGCGGTAAGGTCAGATCTTCCAGCCGCGTAAGAAGCGCCTGCGGGCGGTGATAATGGAACCGCATAAGCTCCCGGTTTTCACGGTAGGCATCAAGGAATACTTTGTATTCTGCCAGAAGCCTTTCTGCAAATGCCGGATTTGCCAGAGCGTCCGCCAGACGTTCCGTTTCCTCCGGATAATTGTTGCTGCGGATATTGCCCAGGCAGGACAGATGCCTCTGTGATTTTGCTTCATCTGAAAAGTCGTGATAGAGGGTCCAAACCCCGGCGGCGATACGCAGACGCTCATTCCGGGGCGCTTCCGTAATCTCCAGATTGGTGGCAAATGCGCCGCTGTCCAGCAGTTCTTCCGTGCGCTTTGTCGCATCCGCCCAGCTTATGACTTGGGCAGAGCGAAGATACCGCGCAGCATTACCTCTTGCAATATGAATTCCATCCTCGCCATACCACGCGGAAATCTTGCCATTTTCCGTAATCAGACCGCTGCCGCCGTGGTATAGCGCTTTCAGAAATGCCGCGCGACTCTCCAAAGATTTCTGCTTGGAGAACTCTGCAGCAATTCTCATTCGCGCATCTTCTTCGTTGCCGCCCGTGCGCAGAATGTGGTCAATATCGTCCTGAGAAATAAACGTAGAAAAAGCGGAAGGCATCACCATGCTTTCCGCTTCATCAATACGGGCGATCTGTTCTTCTTCCGCTGCGAACAGGCCAAAGAGGGACATCTGTTCAAATTGTCTGGCGTTCTCGTCCATGAATGGAGTACTATCCTCGTTTCTGGGAGGAAACCAGCCATCGTCAAGCGCGTTCACGGTTTGGGGCGGCTCTTCTGCAATGATTGCCGGCTCTGTTTTCTCCGAGCTGGTTAATTGTACACCAGTTCGTTCAGGATGATCTCTTCTGCCTGCGCTTTCAGGCTGTTCATCAGCCCTGCCCATGCCAGCGGTTCCCTCTGCTTCAATTCCTCTGTCACTCCAGCCTGCGCCGCCATCTGCGGCAGCATTTCGTCCAGCCGCCTGTGCGCCGTCTCGTCGATCTCCTGAAGGTGCGAAAACAGCGCTTCCTTCAGAATCAGTTGATTCCAGAGAATCGGACGGTGTTTCTGCAGATACGCTTTCCGCATCTGCCCGTATTTCCCAAGAGGCTTCATTTCCCGATTGTTCAGTCTGACGTTCGGAACCAGATAATCCCCGGCTTTCGTGTAGGTCATCTCCATGTGTGATGCTCCTTTCTGCAATTCTTTCGCGCTCATAGCGCCGGATGGCCGCTCCGATTTCCCGCAGCACCTGCTGGTTGATGCCGCTCACCGCCGTACCCAGCGCTGCCGCTGCGTCTGGAGTGTTGAAATCAAAGACGCTCATAAAATCTTCGCGCTCAAGGTAGTCGCTCGGCTTCAATCCACAGCGGCTCATCAGGCAGTAGCTGACGCTGGCCTGTGCGGCATTTCGAAATGCTACCCCGGCGTTGAATTCATCATAGCCTTCCAGAAAGGAATTTACAAGTGTGTCGAGAATATCCCTTTTATTTTCTTCCCAATATTCCCGCACGAGCTGCATAGCGACCGTTTCCAGCTGCGCGCCAAAGTCGGCATTCGCCGGAATCGCATAGACGGTTTCCAACATGGCGGATACTGCGGGGAGATGCTCATCGCGGAGCTGCCAGAGATTTATGCTGCGCGAATTTTCTCTTGCGCCTGTGTCTGAGATGTCGAATACATAGCGAAGCCTGTTCAGATCGCTCCGGATGTCGAGGAGGGCAATGCCCTTTGCGCCGCGACGCACATACCGGCGCATGGTGTTGTTCCACACATCATACTCGGCGCAGGCGGTAGCGTCCGGCCTTTGCGCGTGGATCATGACCTGTTCGTGATAGGGGTACTTATACAGCCGGGATGCTGTGGTCAGAAACGACTGCCAGCGCTCTAAACTACCTGTCAGCTGGCGCTGCGCTGTTTCGGCTATCCGGCGATATTCCTGCAATTTGCCCGCCATAGGTCACGTCTCCTTTCCCCAAAATAGAAACGCCCGGACGAATCCGGGCGAAATAGCGATTTACACGTCAAAATCCGGAATCAGCTCCAGCGCTTCAAATTCTGCATCGCTCAGCCTTTCCAGCTTTGTCAGCGTCGAATCTGTCAGCAACAGCAGCTCCGTCTCGTCGCTTTCCAGATGTCTTTTCATTTCTGCAAGTTTCTCCATAAGCTCCATGCGGTTGCCTTCGGCGCTGTAGATGCACATCAGGTTCATCTCGTCATTCGTGAAATTCATCCTATCCAATCCCTTTCCGCGCTTTTTTTCTGCGCTGTCTCTTCATTTCGGGGCGGTGTGGGCGCAAGGAGCTTTGCCAGCACGGACGGCCGTTTGCCGTATGCGCGATTGCTTTCCTTTTCCTGAAGGGTACGTCTGGCTTCATCAAAGAGCGTCATCGGATCGGGAGCCTTGGGCTTGTTTTCCGGCGGCTCCTTCGGCCCGTTGTTAATGATGCCGTCGATCATGCCGTAATCATCCTCCATCGCCATTTCCGCATTTTGGAGATAGTTTTCAGGAATGAAGGTGGGTACGGTGGCAAAACCGATGCTGTCCACGTAATGACAGGATACCATACCATTCTGCTTCAGCGCTACGATGTCGCTGACGGACAGGCTGTGCCCGGCGAAATCCTGCGGGTGCTCCGCATTGAATTTCAGGTAGAGATCGTCCAACGTTTTCGTAGGGCCGTTTTTCTCGGAGAGCGTTCCGGAGTAAACCGCATCGTAGTGCGCATAGGACGGTTCCAGATTGTGCGTGCGCAGATAATTGTAATTCATGAACCGAAGCGCAGCTTCGCTTTCTTTCAGCTGATAGATGCAATAGCCGTCCGCGGGATTTCGAAGAAACGCTTTCTGCCATCTATTTTGGGAAATCGCAGGAAACTGTTCCTTGACGACTTCCCAGTCGGTGCGATCAATGCCGAAGATGCCGCCATGATTCAGAATTTCCGTCCGATCAAATGCCTTGCATTCGGTGCTGTCCTTATAGAGCAGATAGATTGGCACGTCGCGCTCGAACAATTCCATAGCGTGATCTCTGGTCAGCGGGAGCATTTCGTCATCCATATAACCGTAGGCATTCCGGGCTTCCTCTGAAATCGCCGGGTCAGGCGATAAGGCTGCTGCGGGCTTTGGGGCTTCTTCTACGGGCGGTTCAATGGCAATGGCCGTGTTCTGCTCCGCCTGAAGCGCCTGCATGATCTCGGAGTAGTGGCGGTCGGTGTCGTCAATCAGCCTGCCCGCCGTCCGGTTGATGACCTCAAGGCTTTCCCGAAGCTCCGGCAGCGTTTTGTCCTTCGACCAGGATGCGATGTAGCCGAAGCTGTTTTCGCCGGTGGCAATCCCATAATAGGCACAGACCGCATAGGATACGCTTTCCGCCTGGACTTCTTCTGTGCTGCGGGGGAGCTTTGCTCTATCCGGAAACTGCGAATTCAGGAATTCCTTTACGGTTTGTTCGCCGTCGATAAAATTCAGCCCATCCTCGCCAAGATGGAGAAAACCGACGCTGGGCAATTCAACGGGCTTTGCCGTAATGACGGTCGCGGCATGGTTTACAGCCACAGTATTTTCCAGAGCCATCGGCATCCCCGGATCGTCATCCGAACTACGTAGATCGTAGGCATATACCCCTTCCGGCAAAGCGCTCCTGTCAATGCGTCCGTTGGAAAACAGGGCGGGCATACCAAACAGCTCTATCCGCTGGTATTTCTCGCCTACGCTTTCCTTATTATGGAGCAGCGCGTGCGCCATTTCATGGATGACGGCAGATACGGTCTGCACCTCGCTCATGCCGCTGCGGATAACGATCTCCTGATTTTCCAAGTCAAAGTATCCGTCCATCTTTCCGTCTATATCTTCAATAGAAATGGAAACCGGCGCACTGCGGCGCAATGCTTCCATAAAGCTCTCATAATTTGCTACATTCCCGGTAAGGTCATGCGCCAGCTGTGGAAGGGGCTTTCCTTCGGTCTGGCTGACGTCAAAGACCGTTACCGGACGATACATGGGAATCTGGATCGTCCTTTCCTCCATAATAACGCGCCCGTCAGCATCCAGCATCGGGAGCTTCGTATCCGGATCGAGTTTTTTCTGCTCGGTTTTCTTCTTAAATGGCGCAGGCGCAATAATCCTGATACCGCGTTCACCGCGGATGACATTCCTGCCAAATTGGGTTTTCCACCTGTTGAAACCGGCGACCAGCGTAGCGTCCGGCTTCTGCATATGAATCAGCACCTGATTGTTGACGCTGTAACGATGAAACCTGCTCATGGTATTCAGGTACTGCGCATAGCTTTCCGACTGGAACAAATTCTGAATACCATCCTCAATGCTGGCGATGATCTCCTGGAGCCTGTTCTTATTATTCTGTGTTTCAGTCATAAATGTTCCTTTCTGAAGAAACAGAGCGCAGAGCCGAAGCCCTGCGCCCGATCTTCCGTTTTATTTCTCAGGGTTGGGGTGTTTGCGCCTGTCTGGCGGTACGATTCCCGCTGCCCGCGCACGCACGCTCGCCGCTTTCCGGCGCGCTTTGGAAAACGGCTCCCGGATGGATACGCAGACTTTGGGAACGATATAGCGCTTTGTATCATAGCCGGGTCTGTTTTCTGCATACACTTCATCCGGGCATTTGCGGCAGAGCGCATCCAGTTTCTTTATGAGCCTGCGATCAAAGGTGTAGACGCTGGCGGTATCGTCCGCGTCTGAAAACAGAATAATGGTTTCGCGTTCCGCAGGGCGCAGCTTCATTTGTCGGCCTCGCGATCAAATTCCAGAGAATAGCTGGATTTCTGCCCATCATCCGTCAGAACGATAAACGCGGAATAGGTTTTGCCGGCCTTTTCGGAATACATGCCGCTGACAAAGGTCTTTCCATTCTTCAGAAGTTCTTCCACCATCTTCCGGGTCAGAATAATATGCTTGGCGGAGAGATAGCGGTTATCCTTCCAGAGTCCAAAGCGGCAGTTCCTCCGCTCACAGAAAAAGCCCACCTTGCTTTCCGTCACGGGGCTTCCGCAGCGCGGGCACCTGCCAACCACAGGCCGATTGGAAGGAAAGAGCACTTCGGTTCCGCCCATGACCTCATAATCCCGAACCAAATCGGAAACCATGCGGCAAATGTCGCCCATAAAAGCGTCCGGCGCAAGTTCGCCGCGCTCAATTTCCTTGAGTCTGTGTTCCCATTCTGCCGTCAGAAGCGGAGATTGGAGCTGTTCAGGTAAAACAGTGATGAGGGATACGCCTACATCCCGCGGAATGAGGTTTACAGTCTTTTTGTTCTTCCGGCGCTCCACAAATCCTGCGGAGATCAGCTTTTCCAGAATTCCGGCACGGGTTGCCGGCGTGCCCAGCCCTCTGCGCTCCGCATCCTCCGGCGTTTCCTTCGCTCCGGCGTGTTCCATAGCGGAAAGCAGCGTATCCTCCGTAAAATGAGCGGGCGGTTGGGTGCTGCCTTCCTCAACAGACGGCGTAAAATCGTCGATGACCTGTCCCTCCGTCAAGACAGGCAGCATCGCCTCTTTCCTGTCGCTGCTTGCAAAGTTCTTCCAGCCTGCATCCAATACAGTTCTGCCCTTGGCAATAAAGCTATGACCGCCGCAAACCAACGTGACGATTGTTTCCATATAAGAATGTGGATTGCTGACAGCCATCAGCACCTGACGGGCGATCAGCTTCAATACCGCCCGCTCTCCGGCAGGCAGTGAAGAAATATCCTGCTCGCCTGCGCTTTCTGTTGGAACGACGGCATGGTGATCGGATACCTTCCTGCTGTCGCATACCTGGGCGGCGTTGACTGCTGAAATGGATGCATCGCAGATTTGAGCGGCAATGTCGGCGATCATGGATACGTTGGGTTCCATATCATCGGTCAAAAATCGGCTGTCGGTACGGGGATAGGTGCAGAGCTTTTTTTCGTAGAGAGATTGCAGATAATCCAGCGTCTGCTGGGCGGTAAAGCCCAAAACACGGTTTGCATCTCGCTGAAGCGTTGTCAGGTCATAGAGCGCAGGGGCCTTTTCGCTTCTTTCGCGCTGCTCTACATTTTGGATCGCAGCGGTACTGCCAGCGCAGGCGTTCTTCAGCGCTTCAGCGTCAGGACGATGCCGGAATTTCTCGCTGACCGCCGTAAAATCTCCAGCGTCCAGCTTTACCACATAAAACGGCTCCGGCTGGAACGCTTTAATCTCCGCTTCCCGCTGCACCAGCAGGGACAGCGTAGGTGATACCACGCGCCCAACGTTCAAGGTGCGGTGATACAGCACAGAAAACAGGCGAGTGGCGTTGATGCCCACCAGCCAATCCGCTTTGCTGCGGCACAGCGCGGCGGCATAGAGGTTATCGTATTCCACGCCGTCGCGGAGATGTTCAAACCCGTTGCGGATAGCGCGATCCTCCATGGAGGAAATCCACAGGCGCTTCATGGGCTTTTTGCATCCTGCCAGATGATAAACCGTGCGGAAGATCAGCTCGCCCTCGCGCCCGGCATCGCAGGCATTGATGATCTCGGTCACGTCCTCACGGCGCATCAGGCTGTTCAGCAGGTCGAGCTGTTTTTTCTTGTCGCGTCCCACGCTGTACTGCCAGTTTTCGGGGATAATGGGAAGCTGTTCGCGGTTCCATTTGATGTAAGCCTCGCTGTAAACATCGGCAGAAGCCAATTCCGCCAGATGCCCAAAGCACCAGGAAACCAGCCAGCCGCTGCCGCCCAGATAACCATCGTGGTGTTTGTCAGCGCCGAGCACAGCGGAGATGGATTTTGCCACGGAGGGCTTTTCGGTAATCACAAGTCTCATTTTGTCAATCCGCCTTTCTGTTTATGCCTTGTCGGAATCCTCTGAATGTTCATTTTCAGGGACATACCTCCTTGCCTGTTCCATTGAAATGTTGTCGGGTTTGTTTGTAAACTTTTCAGTATAGCCGTTGGCTTTTCTCTCGCGTCGGAGTATAATATCCATTGAAATGTAGTATGATAATGCCGGTAAGTTTTCAATGGAGGAATGAGGCGTGGAAATAAAGCGCGATCGCTATTTGAAGAAAATTATCTCCTTTATGTGGGATGGTCAGGTGAAGGTGATCACCGGCATTCGCAGGTGCGGCAAATCCTATCTGCTTCGCAATCTGTTCAGGAATTACCTTCTCAGCGAAGGGGTCGCCGAAGATCACATTCTATCCTTTGAGCTGGACCTGACCCGCGATATTCGCTATCGCAATCCGTTGGAGCTTGCATCTCATGTCCGGGAAATCGTGGAACATAGTACGGAACAATACTATCTCTTTGTGGACGAAATTCAGATGTCCGATGAAGTTCCGAATCCCTACAATCCGGACGGGAAGAAGATCACCTTCTACGATGCGCTCAACGATTTGAAGTCCCTGTCCAATCTGGATATTTATGTGACCGGCAGCAATTCCAAAATGCTGTCCTCCGACATACTGACCGAGTTTAGAGGGCGCAGCGATGAGATCCGCGTGCATCCGCTTTCCTTTGCCGAATACTACTCAGCTGTTGGCGGTGATAAGCAGGACGCTTTCGATGATTATGCTTTCTACGGCGGTATGCCGTTGATTCTGTCCCGTCCCACGGATGCCGCAAAGATGGCTTATCTGAAATCGCTGTTTTCCGAGGTTTATCTGAAGGACAT
>ERZ773139.3036-NODE-3036-length-15680-cov-3.417088_pt1 | contig 15680 bp, 8 predicted proteins | sample MGYA00580854_ERZ773139 | MGnify/ENA primary metagenome ERZ773139 (study PRJEB29015, sample SAMEA2737809) | human gut metagenome | biome: human gut; feature: human-associated habitat; material: faeces | place: China | collected 2012 ...
GCTTAGATAATGCAGCAATGGAAAGCTTTTTTAGTACTTTAAAATAAGAATGTTACTACCTAAATAAATACAATAAGTTACATCATCTAAAGCAAGATATAATTGATTACATTGAATACTACAATCACCATCGCATTAAAGAGAAACTCGATGGCATGAGTCCGGTTCAATATCGACTTAAACATTTTTCATAGGATGTCCAAGATTTGGGGCGCAGATCATTTGAAAAGGTGGGCACCTACGTTACCAATACTGGCTTAATGGCTACATACGGCAGTCGGTTTACGCTTACCTCCGTTAACGCTTACCTTTAATCTGCTGAATTTCGAATTGTTCAGGAGTAATAGTCCAAAGTATCGGGAATTTTCCAGACAATCCTGATAATACGCTTATGAACATTACAACACGCTCATGCGGAACCTGGATGGGGGAAGGAACGGTGAAGCTGTTAGCGAATGACCGGCGTTTGTATAAACGCCGGTCATGATGAATGATATTTCAGAATATACCTCGGGCTAAAATACCGGGACAGAGATCAGGCATGATTAATCTGCAGCATTTTTAATAACAGAAGTACTGAGCTTACTTTACCTTTGATGATGGAATAGTTATTTCCGTCGGTACTCATTTTTCCCTGAAATAATGTCACGGATGTTTCTTCCTGCTGATCCTGCAGGCGCAGTCGTAAGGTCATATTTTTAATGAGCTGAGATCCGGGTGGCAAGGGGTATTTGCTGTCAGATACTGGGCGACTGAGTCTGATATGGCGCGTATACAGCCCGTTTTCGTACAGGGTGGCCTCTGTTATGGTGTCAGTGACCAGCATGTGGGAGACAATGCTGTATTCTTTTTTAAAGCACCCACCAGAAACGGTGATTGTAATGATAATGGTCTTCTCGATCGAGATGTAAATACCCGTTTCGTTATACTGTCCGTATCGGAACCATGAGAACTCAGTTGCATTCCAGCCATGATCCAGAATATGTGCATTTTTTTGCCTGATAGTTTCTTTTTTTATTCGCTCATGTTTAAGGCATAACAGGCAGATAAATAATGTCAGAAAAAGAAAGCTAATAATGAGAGCAAGAGCGATATAGTCTGTCACAGGGTAATACATATTCTCTCCGGTAGAAGAAGGGCCGCAAACGCGGCCCGGGCTGTTATCAGAAAGAGTAACGGAAGTTGGCGTTGATCGCGTTATCCACGTTGTATTTACCAAATGCCGATTTCTCAAACTCAAGACCGAAGCGAAGATTATCGCGAATTTCGGCGTTGAGACCAACATTCATGAGCATACGACCGTCTTTTTCACCTTTGATACGTTTCTCACCGGACGCATCACGCAGTACGGTTTCACCGTTGGCAAACAGGTCAAACTGGTAGCCAAGGCCGGCGCGGGCTGTGACTTTCCAGTCCTTACCGGAGAAGGATTTACCCACATCAACACCGGTACGCCCAATCAGCGGATTAAAGTCCTTATCCTTCATGGTGAGGTTCATTCCCTGGTCCTTCCAGGAGAACTGTTTCCCGGATACAGCACCGTAAACAAGTTCCGCCTGCGGCTCAATCCATGCAGAGTCAGTTACATGGTAACGGTAACCGACTTCCGCACCGGCATACCAGGAGTGGGAGCTGTAGTCTCTGGTGCCAAGGCCGGCGAAAGTTGCGGTATACTCGTTGTCATGGTGAACGTACTTACCGATGAGGTCGATATATGCTCCGGACTCAAACATGGCAGAGGCATAGAGACCGGCACCCACAGACTTCGTTTCACCACTGAAGGCATCACTGCCTGCATGGCTGTCGGTATAGGTCATGGTCACCCCGGTGAAGAGGTCAAGGCCATCGAGTTCATGTTTGTTATCCGCACCGACCTGAACGTGGGTGTAGTTGTCACTGAATCCACCGCCGGCAGACCCGGTTCCGCTCATGATTCGGGCCCATGCACCGGACTCACCGTTAATGTCACGCAGATCACCCATACGTTTGTTAAGGTTGTTGACCTCAGCAAGGAAGGCTTTATAGCCGCCTGACATCAGTAATGTTGCCTTTTTAGCCGCATCGGCGTTGGCCACAGATTTATAGCCGATCAGAGTCCATGTTGCTTTGTCTGTATCGTTCTTTTGCTCGATAACCGGTGTTACATCACTGAAGCCAATACTCCGAGTCGTAGCTTTAAAGACATCTACCGCAGTTCCTTTTGGTGCGCTGACCAGATCGATATTCAGTCCGTTGCTGTTTCCATTTTTCTCAATGAAGTCGACTAACAGAAGGTTGTTTTTACCAGACAACGACTTATTGACAACAAGCTGATCTGCTTGGGCCAGATTTGCACGCAGCACAAATGCACTGTCATCTATAGTAAGGTTGTCCACTGTAAGGGTTGTAAACTTCCCATTGTCACCAGTAAAACGTACCATACTGTCTTTTGTTTCTAGACGATTAATTGATGACTGGCTATTTAGATGCCAGATCGCATTATTCATGCTAACTGTAGCTTTGGGGGCTGTTATTGCGCCTCGATAGGCGGTATCAAAGCCATACAAAAGAGTCTCTGCCCATGCCTGATAAGCAGACGATATAGTCGGTGTTTCAGTTTCAGGCTGTCCCAGAGTAATGGTTGCTGCATCATCAGCATAAATATTTCCGGTGACAGATGCCATATTTCTGGCAATGAAATTTGCATTTCCACCACTCAGCCTGAATCCATCAGCAGCGTAGTGGAGACCCGGCGTTACAGCTTTACTATTCTGTTCAGGGATTCCCATCATAGTCAGTTCACCGGAGATATCAATACCTTTTGTTGTGAACATGGAATTTTGTGCTATAACTTTTGCTCCTTTATCTATACTTATAGGAGTATTATCCAGAAAGGTTGCACCATTAAGTGTAACTACAGCTTGATCACCTATGGCTATTTGGCTGTTATGTGCAGTGATGCCACCTGTAAATTTAGTTTCTCCTATGGATAGATTAGTACTGATAGTTTGTTTGAAGTCAAAACCATTATTAGTAATATTTTTCCCTGCAAGATTATCAATGTAAGCATTTTTATCGCCGATTGTGATAGCTGATTTATTTGCTGATATATTTCCTTCAACATTGGCATTGCGTGATATTGAAAAGTCAGCATTGTTCAGGTGTAATGTATCAAATTTAAACACCCCGGTTTTCCAGTCAGGCTGATCAAATGAGGTCTGCTGATTATTACTTTTGTAATCAGAATTGAACTTTTTATTATATGAACTCTCTGTTTCTTTCAAAACGGTGACCCAGTCCGTTCCACAAAGAAATACCAGGGAGCAATGATTCGCTGTGCTTCTGAATATTGCATGCTCTGTTGCATGGCCTTGCATGGTAAGACTGGCATTACTGACTTCAACATCATTTTTTGTGTTGACACTACCATCCAGAATTAATTTTGCATTAGTTTTCTTATCCTGAGAATTAATATTGTGCGTTAGTTTTATATTGCCATTTATGTTCCCATGATATATGTAGGAGTCTTCGTTATTGATTGCCAGAACGGCTTCTTTCGTTGTATCTGAGTTAGTTATTGTTGTTCCATCGTCAGTGGCGGCAATTCTAGTAAAAGTCTGATTGTGTCCATTTAAATCTAGCGTGCCACCACGTTTAGTAAAAAATATCCCCGCATATTGATCATTGCCAAGGGAATTATCTTTATTTAGTATTACCTTACCATTTCCGCTTGCAAGGTATATATTGTTAAATGTTCCTTCTTCATTAAGAATAACATTTCCTTCACCTATCTTTATATTTGCCCCCTGTTTTTTTTGAACATTCAGAGTACCGGGGCCTATTTTGTGTAAAACATCATCACTGGAATACAATGCATTCCAGTTTACAATGCTTTCTTTTCCGATATCAATTCCTGCTCCTTTAAATGTAAATCCCTGACCGTTTATGTTATATTCATGGCCTTCGTCAAAGATAATACCACCGCTACCAAAATCCAAATTATCCTTAAACAGGATATTTCCCCCATCGGTGAACACAATATCTTTGTCTTTAGTTATTTTTTCTTGAGTACCAGTGGTATCTGCATTGTTTTGGTGTAATGTTATATCTGTGTTTTTAATGGTTACATTATTGCCATTCAGATTTATTTTATGGCTATAGGTATCTTTTAACTTACTAACCAGTTTATCATTGTATTTTGTTATCCATGTCAGTTGGTCACCATTAACGCTGGCAATACCATGGGTTGTTCCGACTAATACCCATTTTTCTAGTTTGTTATCATATAAGTATGCTCCAGAGCCGCTGTCTCCGAATATTTCAAGATTACGAAATGTTTTATCATTTTTATAAATCATCATGCCGTATGAGTCCCATTGGGTGACCTCAAATAGACTAGCACTTAGCAGATCATGGCTATATGCTGAATTTGTTGAGATTTTGGATTCACCATTAATAAATGATGTTCCTCCAGAGCCAGCACGAAAACCTATGATTTTTTTTGAACCGTCAGAAGTGACTATACCGTAGCGTTCTAATGCATCAGAATATGTTGTAGGGTTGGTCTCTGCCGGGGTGGCACCTACTGTTTCCACAACAAATTTATTTAACCTCTGAATCTCAAAATCATTGGAATTTCTTCTGTCAACAACCTTGTAAGAAGACTGAGCGTAAACCTGAGTTTCTGCGGCCTGAGGGTTCTTTTTGTTATGTGCAACAGTAACACTATAAGAACCTCCTATTGCGGTAGCTGCGCCACTCGCTGCTGCACCAGAAAAATCCGGAATTGAGAGATTATGGAAAGAGAATTTATCTCCGTTTTTTAAAGTGATTGTTACGTCTGTTGCTCCGGGCTGGAAAATACCTTTATTTTGTGCAAGATCAAGATAGTCTCTCGCCCATACATTTGATATATCAATATTTGCTGCATTTACTGTACCTGCAACAGCCAGAGACAACATTGTTGCTACAAGTTTTCGGTTTGTTTTACCAGAAACTCTTTTCGCTAATTCAGAAACAACAATGAGTCCGCCAGTGGCAGCACTATATTTAAGGGAGTATATTTTATTCATATATTCTCTCAACTCATTTATTGAATGAACAAAGTATTAAGAATTAAAATTATTAGTAACAGTTGGTTACTAACAGCTTGCTAAAAGTAACAGTTCTATATTGTAAATATGTGACAATGTTCTCATTAATGATGAGAGATTATGTGAATCAATACTAATTGATCGTTAATTGATCGTTTTTTGTTTTTTTTTTGCCCAATATGGGGAGGGGTAATGTTTAATATTTCGATATGATCGAATATCTGTTCGCATGGAACATCGTTCAGTGATTCACGACGAATTAGCGATCGACCACGATGCGATTTTGCAGTGTGCCGAAGAAGTTCTCCATCACTGCGTTATTCAGACCGTTTCCTTTGTGCGGCATATTTTGTGCTACTCCATGGGGCTTTAACTTTGCCTATAGCCTGCCATTCGATATTGCCAACCCTGATCCGTATGTAGCTACGGGGCATCCTCCGGGCCGGGCACTGGCAATGCATCGTGCACCATCGTATTAACAATCTCCATTACCGGACTTTATGACAGGCGCAGGAGAAAATCTCCCGGTTAAACTGAACGGAGAACCAGCGACAGGTACCTCTTTTTACCCTGTAGCAAGTACTCTATAACATACTCCCCCATTTTTCGTTGGCCTTCATTGCAGCAAAGTTCCGGCTCAGGATATTGGGCGCAGATCATCCTCTCAGGAATTTGCCAGACGGTGCTGAGACGACGCTTACTTGTAAGGTTAGTTTTCAGACGGACAATGAAATGAGGATATGCGATAAATTTCAGTCAAAGATCCATAAAACAGACATATTGTTATTCAGTGGTGAACAGTCCATTCCGGAGACGGAATATCTTGTTAAGGCTGTATATTATACTGGCTGTAAACAACATGGCCACCAAGGACCATGTTGTTTACAGCATACCCTTGTTGCAAAAGAATCCCCGTCAGAACAGCACTGAGTAGTTCAGACCAAAGGTTCGGCCCCGGCCTTTGTAGTCGTACAGTGAAGCAGGGCCGTAACCCGGGCTGTAGTACAGAGGTGCACGCTGTCCCCAGACAGTGGTATAGTCACGGTCGAAGAGGTTCTCAACGCTGAAGCTGAGTGTTCCCACCGGAAGCTGCCAACTACTGATAAAATCGACGGTAGTGTAACCATTAATATCGTTACCCTCTGCATCGCTTACGTCGAAAGAAGTGGTGCTCTGCACACGCAGACTCCACGGTTCCGGCGCCCAGCTAATGTAAGCTGTCGCTTTCGATGGACTTGATTCCTTCACGTCATATTTTTGCCATTGACCGTTCACTTTCGACTCGGTTTTCAGCACATTGAAGTTCACACCGGTACTCCAGTCAGTATCCGGGATCAGGTAGTCCACCGCACCTTCCACGCCGTAAATACGGCGCCTGTCGTCCTTCACACTGATGGTCAGATCTTTATTCCTTTCCACGCTCTTATTGGAAAGCGAGTAATATGCTGCGATTTGAGTCCGCAGGTTGTCACCGGTAAAGCGCCAGCCCAGTTCATAAGAATCGACTTTCACGCCTTCCAGCTTACTGTCGCTGACGTTCACGCTCTTTGTCAGGGGAAGATGGCCGTTCACTGCTGCATCATAGATGCCGCGACCATAATATTTCCCCGGATCCGGCAATGCCACCCCCTGGGAAAAATTGAACCATGCCTGCTGACGTTCGGTGATGTGCATCAGCAGACCAGCATTGAACAGAAAGTTATCGTAATCTACCGAACCACCAGGAATGGCGTCGGCAGATATCGCCTTCCCGGCAGCAATCTTCTGTTGCTGCGTGTAGTCGATGAAATCATCTACCCTGTTCTCAGTATACTGATAGCGTACGCCACCGCTGACGGTAAAAATATCATTAATGTCATAGCTGGATTGCAGGAAGGCCGCCAGATTGGTGATGTCATATGACGGATAGCGCCCGGTGGTGTAAATCTTATGGTTGTTCAGCCCTCCGGAAGCACTTGCCTGAGCCAGATCGAAGAACATCTGGTTGGAGGTAAAGCGCTCATGCTCAGCATCCAGCCCCCAGGTGATTTGCCAGCCGTCCATAAGTTGGCTGTTCAGAGTCAGTTTCATGCCGTACTGGTCGGTATCCTGCTGTGACGAGGAGAAAGCCGTCGCCTGTTTATTCGCATTTACCGTCGGGAACGGGTAGAACCGCAACGACTCATCGCGGTAGTAAACCTGACCGACCAGTTCCTGTCTCAGGAAATCACTGTCAGAGTACTGCAGGCTGATCAAATGCCGCTCAGTGCCGGGAATGCGGTCAGAATTCAGCCCCTTACTGACGTATGGTGTGCTGCTCCCGCTGATGGCGGAAAAGCCTTTCCCGAGATTAAGCCCGTAATTGTCGTCCCCCTGACTTTTATAGTACTGCGTTATCAGTTGAAGCTGCCGGGATTCATCGATGTTCAGCGTACCGGTTCCCATGATGTCCAGCCGATTGGAGTGCTGCAGGCCGGTCTGGGTGTTATCAAGCAGGGTGGCATCGCCGTTACCGTCAAACCAGCCGCCAAATTTCTGATATGCCACGGAAAGACGTCCGGAGATATGGTCATTTCCGCCGGAGACAGCACCGGCAATGCGCTCATCGTGATCTTTACTGCTGTTAAAGCCACTTTTTGTGCCAGCCTCAAACTCCATCATGGTTTCCGGCTGGCCTTTTTTGGTCACGATGTTGATCAACCCTCCGGTACTCCCGCCACCGTACAGGGCCGTCGCGCCGGAGATCACTTCAATATGGTCGATATTAAAAGGATCGACAGAGTCCAGTTGTCGGCTGTCGGAACGTGAAGAGTTGAGGCGCACACCGTCAATCAGGACAACCAGCGGGCGGCCACGCATGTTCATACCGTAGTTGGTTCGGCTCTGGCTGCTGACATCAAGGCCGGGGATTAACTGAGCCAGTGCGTCTTTCAGCTCTTTACCGCCCTGAATCTGCTGCTCCAGTTCGGCATTTTCGATAACCCAGGTGGTTTGCGCCATCTCCGCTACAGTTCGATTGCTGCGGCTGGCAGACACTATGATCTCATTATCATCGTTTTGCTGGGCGACAGCTGGTGACAGCACGACAAGAAGCAGCGGACCAAGAGCCCGGGGCATATACTTTTTGCGCATCATCGTTATTCCTGAATATTTGTTGTATAGTGAGTTAAAGCAGCAGCCTCCGGCTGCGGTTTTTTCCGGCTGCCGCTGCGCCACTGAATCAGTGCGGGCGGCATACTGAGATCGAATAAATCACGCCCCAGTACGCGATTAAGAATACGTGCAGATCTCCAGGCCATCAGGCTGAGCTGGGGTTCGGCGATGCCATGAGTTTGCATGCTGGCGTTGACCGCAAAGATGTTATTTTCTTTCGGGCCACTCCATTCCAGAGTGAAGTCATCACGCACTTTAAAGGTGTTCTTATCGTGCATGGTGATCAAGGGCATCAGTGAGGGAAGTATTTGTGGCAATGCAGAACGGTAACCTGTGGCGAAAATCACCACATCACTTTCCAGGCTCTCTCTGCCCCGATCCAGATGATGTTCCATCAATAACTTCCAGCCCGGACCACTACTTTCCAGAGTTGTTACCGAGCGGCTGGGTAGCAGACGGATATTTCTTGGTTTTCTCAGAACTTCAAAACGGTGGTACAACTCACGATAAATGGTCAGTAAAGAATCGGCAGTGATGCCATCCGATGTCATTTTCTGCTCATCCAGTAACTGATGGCGAATATCTTCCTTCAGTCCGGAGAAGCCTGAAATATATTCAGGTGTAAAATACTCATCAGCAAAAGCAGCCTCATCCAGTGCGTTAAAATTATTACGCCGTGAGACCCAGTTTATTTCCGCCGCTTCTCCCCATTCCCCGCGTAATGCATTAAGGAACAGGTCTGCACCACTCTGTCCTCCACCAACCACAGTTATCCGTTTTCCACTCAGGTCCGGCCGACGAAGATTCATTTCACTGGCATGGAAACAGGATTGTGTCACATGCTTCACACAGGGTGGTAAATAAGGTTGTTTTCCTGTACCAAGGCAGATATTGCGGGCAAAATATTCTCCCCGACTGGTCTGAACCAGAAACAATCGACTTTTTTTGTCGAAATCAATATTTTCAACGGTATGACTGAAATACAGGTTATTCATATCTTCAGCAGCCCAGCGGAGATAGTCAGAAAACTCTTCACGGGATACTGTACGTAGTCTGCTTGTAAGAAAGCGATAGAACTTTTTGTGCTTCACCAGATAGTTAACAAAGCTGTAGGGATTTGTAGGTGCAACTGCACTGACCAGATCTTTCAGAAAGACAGTCTGCATATGACAATCCGGTACCAGCATACCCGGATGCCAGGAAAAATGAGGATGTTCGTCAAAGAAGAGACAGTTCAGTTCTTCGATCTGATGTGACAATGCAGCAATACTGAGATTAAATGGCCCTGTCCCGACACCAATAAAATCGACACTTTTTTTCATGATTCATATTCCTGAGTTACCAGCCACAGCGGATTTTGCAGATTCTCAAGGTAATTCGGCAGCATGCGACTGCCGCCATCCTGGTCCGGCCAGGTCAGTTTTACCGGGTTCAGCACCACGCGAATGATTTGTGGCCTGAAGAGTGAGAAAAGCGCAAAACGCTCTGACATTTGTGGATGTTTGTTCATGTAATCACTCAACACTGCTGCCAGCAGTTGATAAAATCGCCTTTCAGGTACGCCAAGACGAACCATCAGTGGCGAAATAAAACGCAGTACTGTCACGAAGTGACCCGTCTGCAAATCATGGATTAAGTAGTCCGCACTCAGACGGGATGTGACATCACGCACCTCCTGAGGCAAAGAGTCCATTTCGGGAAACGCTTCTTTCACCAGCCGCATATCGCCCTGGAAGTCTTTCAGCAGAACACGCTGTGGTACCCCCTCTTTCATGGCGAGCGTTATATTTTGTCCGTGTGCAATAAGCGCGACACCGTAGCGGCAAAGCAGGTGATACAGCGGAACCACAACCACCCGGAACAATTGCGTAAGCCAGGTTTCAGCGTCCAGTCCGGAGCGGTCGATATATGCGCCTGCCAGCGGCTGATTGTTTTCGTCGCACTCCATCAGTGTTGCCATCAGAACCGGACTTTCATCCGGTTTCAGCCAGCGGCACGGATTCTCCCGCCAGATAACACCAAGCATTTCCTGGTAGCGATAGGGAGCCCGGGCAAGCGCGGCATAGCCTTCATGGGACACATAGCCTGCAGCCGGTTCACCAAGGATCACTGCGCCGCTTTGCACCAGGGTGGCGTCGGTCGCAAAAACCTGTTGCAGCCAGCGTGAAGCCAGTGGTCCGGCAGCGATATATCTGCCAGGGATCCCCCGGTAGCATGAGGTGTTGTAGATGGTCAGCGGCAGCTTGATATCCAGCCCTCCCCGGCGGCTGGCGTTGGTCAGGGTACGCAGCGACTGCTGGGCGAGCCACTGGTCGCCAAACTCGCCGAGAGACACCATCCTGCCTTCGGCAAAATCAGCGATGAAGTCTGTGGCGATTTTTTGCTGCCACTGCCACGGATGTACCGGCAGCGGCAGCCAGTTGTGATCCAGCCCGTTTTCCTGCCAGACCTGACTGAAGCGTGTAAACTCCTGCGGATCCATTGCGGCAGTCAACAACTGCTGAATATCCAGATCGTTGTCGCAGCGCCAGATCATATGTTCACGTTTTACCGCCAGCCAGTGCAGTCTGAAGGTGTTGGCATACTCTGGCGCATATCGTTCCAGCGCCTCTTTGCCCCAGCCACGGCGACCTTTATTAAAAACGAATTTAGGATGACCGCTCAGCAGGCATTGCAGACGATCGGCATCAAGATTAATCAGGTCACTGGCACTCAGTCCGCGACGGGCCTTCAGCAGTTGCAGGTCGCCCAGTAGCGTGGCATACAAATCCTGCATATGCTCTGCAACAGTGGCATCACTCATTGACAGCACCGGCTTTAGCTGCATCAGCAGCGTCTGCGCCAGTACTGGTTCGTCCGTGCAGCGCAACGTTTGGGCATCAATCCACAGCCAGCCCCAGATACCACGTTCAGCGGTAAAGCGCCATTGTGCTCCCGGCAGGTTAATGCAGTAGTGGTCATCGCCCTGAGATTCCGCGTGGAAAACCTGCTCATACTCCATCTCAGACAACATTTTTGCCACCAGCCGACGGTTAACAAAATCCCAGTCCTTGTGATTCATTACAGACCGACCTCCGTGAAGAAGTGATGACGATCCGCCATCACCATGCGCGAGCGCTTATGTGGGAAGTCGAACTCTTTAATTGTCCGGTATCCCGCAGGCTCAAGATGGCGGAACAGGCGCTGGTTATCGGTGCGTGGCTCCAGTACTGTGCGCTGCGTACGGGGCTCATCCAGCAGCAGGTAATGTGTCAGCCCGCGCAGCCAGCTTTGCACATAGTGGGCCCCGCGCCATTGCTGTTCACCAACCAGCAGATGCAGGCCACGGTCAAAGGGCTGCCACGAATAGTGACGACCAATGCGGTCTTCCGCCGCCCAGTAGATTTCAAAATAGCTGAATGGCCGATCGTCGAAGCACCCAATCAGCGGGAATGCATGTTTACCGGTGAGCTGGCGCTCCAGATAGGCGGTCTGTACCTCCAGTGAGCCACTTTGCTCCCAGAAATACTCAACGCGCGGATCATTCATCCAGCGGGTGAAACGTTCTGCATCAGAAACGGGATCGGCAATGCGGAAACTCAGCATCCTGCGAATACGTGGATCGTAACGGCGGTAAACCTCACCCTGCGGGGTGGGCGCTGCGGGAAATAAATCTCACGCTCTGCATCAAAAACCATTTCACCGGAGGCCCGGTTTGCCGGTGAACTCAACCATAACGGTAACTGCCAGAAGGCAGTACGATGGATAATGTCGCTTTTTACCTGCCCAAAAAGCGTCAGCGCCTGTGGCTCCTCACACCATTCGGCCCAGGGGAGAGCCACTGCTGACAGTTGTGGTGCGGCGATAAATATCTGATCCAGCGCATCGCACAGCCACCCTGTCGGCAGCTCCCCGGGACAGTGCAACACCGCGCTATTGTCCAGTCCCCAGCCAAGATTCAGGGGCTTGTCGAGTTTTTCACAGCGCAGTCCATATCTGCTGTGAATAATGTTTGCCTCAGACATTCAGACCTCCTGAGCCTGCAGCGGGTTAGCGAAATCGAAATAGATCACCGAAGGGTCAACAATGGTGTTCTCGTTATGATCGTTCAGATAACAGAAAAAGTTACCTTTTACGTTCCAGTACGGACTTTCCAGCACGTAGTTGAGACAGGTTTTATGAGTCACCTGATCACGCACTTCAGCCAGCGATGCTCGTACACGAGCCATCAGATTCGATTCGCTGTCCAGCCCGGCAGCCCCCAGCGCAGCGGTCACAGCAAAAGTGGAGTTAACCAGCAGGTAATAAGGGAAATAGCGCAGCAACTGCTCATGGGTGAAAATATTTTCCGCCTGCGCCTCGCCAATAGAATCGAGCCAGTCTGTCGCGTGAGGCATAAAAGCGCTGCCCTGACAGTCACGGTAAATAAATCCGACCGGCAGATCCCCAAGCATCTGGACAAGAATATTTTGCTGATGCGCCAGCAGCACCAGGCCGTAATCCGCTTCAGCCGTAAACAGCGGCTTTAGCACTTGCTGACAGTATGCATCGACCCATGCATGGGCGGCCTGTTGCACAGTGATACCGAGGCGATCGCTCAGGCGTTTTACCGCCGAAACCAGCAGCGAATCACCGCCATCAGGTGCGGCCTGAGTCAGGGAGACCAGTACGTTGGTCTGGCTTTTCGGCTGATCCACCAGCAGATTTTCACGCAGGGCAAACAGACTTTCCTGCATGATGTTGCCGTTAAGATCGAGCAGCCCGGCCCAGCCATCCTCCTGCATTACCCGGAAAGTCGGGAAGCGGACCTGTAGCATCTGCCAGCCGTCGGTTTGAGCCAGGCGTGCCAGGCGCATCCCACGCTTCACTTCTTTCACGGACAGAGTACGGATGGAGTTGGTCAGCCGTACGCTCAGGGAGAACTTGATCATATCGCGGCTGGTGGCACAGTAGAGGGAACGGGAAGAGGTGGTCGGCAGCCACGACGTGCCGGCCTCACCTAAGTCTTTAATCAGCCCTTTAGCAACAAGTGCCTGGCACCACCCCTGCTGCAAAAGATATTCCCCCTGCCACGGGTGCAACGGGAACAGCCATTGGTTGTCACTTAATTCGTTGAGTAACTGAGGCGCATTCTCTGCGGCAAATCGCGTCAGCCGCTGTTGAAGGTTGAGATGCAAACTTTCACCGGCGATTTGCGTTTTATCCACCGAAAACCACCGCAGTGGGAAGTGGGGTGCCATATCAGGCAGGTAGCGTTCAGCCTCCCGCCGGTTAAACGGTTCATGAGACTTAGGCGCAGGGTGGAAAGCGTGTCCTGTCAGCAGCGCCTGCTCAGCTTCGCCAAAATTCAACGCTTTTTCACGCAGGGCGATCCAGTCATGACGGGCATCAATTGCCTGTTGCGTATGGGCGTGGCTTTCCAGCACGCGCTGGTGGAAAGTTTCGCAGAGGGGAACGGGCAGAAACAGTTGATGCCGTAGCTTATCAATAATAAGCCGGGAGAGAGTGGTAAAGTCGACAGGATAACTGCCTGATGCCGTGACCAGACGTGCAGGAAATGCAAAGCGGTGATGCTGGGTTGGGGAGAAATAAGCCACTCTGAAATGGAGCGATTTCTGCTCATCCAGCGGGATGATCAATTCGTCTGGCGGGTATTCTGTCAGTTTCCAGTCTGTGGTTTCACGAATCAGTGCATTCAGGAAGCACTGCGCAGCCACATCTGTGGCTGGTTTTTCAGAGGGCAGGGTCATAGTCAAACAGCTCCCACACAGTAAAATAATAACAATTATGTCAATAATGATTCTCATTATCAATAAGAAATGTTATTGTCAGATAAATTAATTTTACAAATAAACACAATTAATACATGGAGTTGAAACATTAAAATGTCACCTGGGATCGAAGATACGCCCCAAAAACCACTGTCCTGCTGGCCACTTGCGTTCAGTGCCGGGCTTCTCGGTATCGGGCAGAACGGTCTGCTGGTTGTGCTCCCTGTTCTGGTCATACAGACAAATCTGAGTCTGTCTGTATGGGCTGCCCTGCTGATGCTTGGCTCAATGCTGTTTCTGCCATCGTCCCCGTGGTGGGGAAAGCAAATTTCCCGTACTGGCAGTAAACCTGTGGTGTTGTGGGCTCTGGGAGGATATGGCATAAGCTTTACCCTGCTAGGGCTGGGAAGCGTGCTGATGGCTACCAGCGCCATAACAACAGCGGTGGGACTGGGAATATTAATCATCGCCCGGATCGCCTACGGGCTGACCGTGTCGGCAATGGTGCCAGCCTGTCAGGTCTGGGCATTGCAGAGAGCAGGAGAAGGGAATCGCATGGCCGCTCTGGCAACCATCAGCTCCGGCCTGAGTTGCGGCAGGCTATTCGGGCCGCTGTGCGCGGCAGCAATGCTGGCCATTCATCCTCTGGCGCCACTGGGGCTGCTGATGGCAGCCCCAGTGCTGGCGCTGCTGATGCTGCTGCGGTTGCCCGGCACACCACCACAGCCCACACCGGAGCGCAAGAGCGTCAGTCTGAAGCGGGATTGTCTGCCTTATCTGCTTTGCGCAATATTACTGGCTGCGGCGGTGAGCATGATGCAGCTTGGACTTTCGCCTGCCCTTACTCGCCAGTTCGCCACGGATACCACCGCCATTAGCCAACAGGTGGCCTGGCTGTTGGGTCTGTCCGCAGTAGCTGCGCTTATCGCGCAGTTCGGGGTACTCCGTCCGCAGCGCCTGACTCCGGTGGCCCTGCTCCTGAGTGCCGGAGTGTTGATGAGTGGTGGTCTGGCTATCATGCTCTCCGAACAGCTATGGTTGTTTTACCCGGGCTGTGCAGTGCTGTCATTTGGAGCAGCTCTGGCAACACCCGCTTATCAACTTCTACTGAATGATAAGCTGGCTGATGGCGCAGGCGCGGGCTGGCTCGCTACCAGTCACACACTTGGCTATGGACTGTGCGCTTTGCTGGTGCCGCTGGTATCGAAAACAGGTGTCGCAATCGCGCTGATTATGGCGGCATTATTTGCAACTATATTATTTACCATTGTGTCTGTATTTATCTGGCATTACCGTGCTATCAAATAAAGATATGATCATCACCTTACCGGAGTAACTCAGAGGATATGAGAGAGAACCTGCGTCTGATGAAAGCATGTCAGGCAGTAACACTGGCAAAAATGCACCGCATGGTACAGGGTATGTTCGGTATAAAACCGGCCGGTGTCACTTAAGTTGCATTGAAGTCATGCTGGTTGTGAGTGCAACATCACATGGCTCTGTCCGGATGCCTGCAGACAATGAGAACAGTGCGATTACTCATTGGGAATGAGATGAACGCATCCCCAACATTAGATCTGGGGCACCGTGATAAATAAAGGGGAAAATCAGAGAGGTGTCGAGCCTCGCAGATTTCCGGCATCATAGTGCCCAATACGGGATGCATAAAACTCTCTCAGAGTGGCGTTGACACCTGAAAGAGCTGGAGCGTGAAAATCGTGAACTG
>ERZ773139.3046-NODE-3046-length-15645-cov-5.433804_pt1 | contig 15645 bp, 18 predicted proteins | sample MGYA00580854_ERZ773139 | MGnify/ENA primary metagenome ERZ773139 (study PRJEB29015, sample SAMEA2737809) | human gut metagenome | biome: human gut; feature: human-associated habitat; material: faeces | place: China | collected 2012 ...
GTTTGAAGATTAGACATAAACAAATCCTCCGCATGGTCTAAGCCATACGGAGGATTAACTGTTTTACGGACACCCGTCTATACGGGCAAGGAATTTTTTATACCTTCTTTCTATACTCCTTCGGCAGACAGCCGTAGGATTCCTTGAACGCGGCCGTGAACTTGCTCTGGCTCTCATAACCCACGAGCCGCCCGATCTCCGCTATGCTCATGTCGGACTCGTGCAGCAGCGCCGCCGCCTTCTTCATCCGGTGCTCCTTCATATGCGCCGCGATCGATTCTCCGTAGACGGACTTGAACACGGCCTTGAGCGTCGTCGGGTTCATCAGATACTTGTGCGACAACTCCTCGATCGTGAAGCGGCGCTCCATGTTCGACGCGAGCAGATCGTGTATCTCGCGGATCACGCGCACCTGCCCTGCCTGATACTGTGTCATCTGGTTGCGTCCGGAGGGTTTCAGCTTCGCCAGATACAGCAGCAGCTCCAGAGTCTTGACTCTGAGATAGGCGTTCCGCAGTTCCTCCGGCTGATCATAAAACGCGGAGAAAATGCTCTCGGTCTGCTCGTTGCCCGTATGCGGGAAGCAGCCCGCGCCGCAGAGCCTGTCTTTCAGCAGCTTCGGTGTCACGCCGGAATCCGCGATCAGCTCCGGCTTCGCGCCGTCCGCCAGCTCTATGCACAACAGCTCGCAGCGGTCATTCGGGAAATAGAACTCCGCACTTGCCAGCAGCTCGCTGGGGCAGACGCAGAAATCGCCCGCCCCAAGATTCACGCTGCTGCCCGCGGCCGTTTTCCAGCTGACGCGCTCCGCGCGGCAGTACAGCACAGCAAGCTCTCCCGCGGCATACTCCGGCATCGCGTCATCCGGCAGCAAGAGGAAGTATGCCCGCACGCCCGAAAAAATTTCCGCCGCGAGCATCACTCCGCCTCCTCGCGCCACTCCGGGCACGCGATGTCCATGACCTGCTCTATCATCTCATGCAGCAGGCGGCTCTGCGCGCTGTCCGCCGCGTGATAATACACTTCCTTACCCTCGCGGCGGCTGACAATCAGGCCGCTGTCGCGCAGTGTGCGCAGGTGATGAGATACGGCAGGGCTTGACATATCCAGCATTACCGCGATATTCACGACGCACTCGTCGCAGTGGCACAGCAGCCAGAATATCCTCACGCGCGTCGTATCGCCCAGCTGGCGGAACACATCCGCTATGGTCTGGAAATTATCCACGCGCTCAAGTACTTCACGTATCTCCGCCGTGTTCATTTTTTCTTCGCCGTGATGATGCGGCAGTTCGGTCTTCACCATGCTTACTCCTCCGTTTTCGCCCGTTCGGAAACGCTTTTTGCCCCTTTGGACATGAGTTTACCGAAGGGATTGACTTTCCTTTTCGCGCATATTATACTACGGACATGATGATTAAACAAGTGCTTAATCATGAAATGATTTGCACGCCACGCAGAAAGGAGAACATTCTCAATGAAAAAGACTTACAGTATTGAAGTGGACTGCGCCAACTGCGCAAATCTTATGGAGGAAGCCGCCAAGAAGACCCCCGGTGTCGCCTCCGCGGTCGTAAACTTCATGACCCAGAAGATGACAGTGGAGTTTGAAGAAGACCAGGATGCAAAGGCAGTCATGAAAGAAGTGCTCAAGGCCTGCAAGAAGGTCGAGTCTGACTGCGAGATCGAGCTTTGATTTTACCGGAAGCGCCCATCCGCTCCTGCGGGTGGGCGCATTGACCGGTCCAACGATTAAATGAACGTTTAATTATAAAGGAGATGCTCCGTAATGTCCAAGAAGCAGAAAAAGATGCTGACACGTATCATCATTGCGGCCGTAATGCTCATCGCACTGCGCTTCATCCCCGTCACCGGCCTGCTTCGTCTGGCGCTGTATCTGGTCGTATACATCATCATCGGCTACGATATACTCCGAAAGGCCGGCAAGGGCATACTCAACCGCCGCGTATTTGACGAGAACTTCCTGATGGCCGTCGCCACGGTCGGCGCGTTTGCGCTGGCGATATATGAGCGCAGCGGCGACTACAACGAGGCTATCGCCGTTATGCTGTTTTACCAGATAGGCGAGCTGTTCCAGAGCTACGCCGTCGGCAAGAGCCGCAAGAACATCAGCGCGCTCATGGATATCCGCCCCGATTATGCCAACATTGAGCGCGACGGCAAGCTTGAAAAGGTCAATCCCGATGAGGTCGCTGTCGGCAGCATCATCGTTGTGCAGCCAGGCGAAAAGGTTCCTATCGACGGTGTCATCGTTGAAGGCAGCTCCTCGCTCAACACCAGCGCACTGACCGGTGAAAGTCTCCCGCGCGACGCCAAGCCCGGCGACGATATTATAAGCGGCTGCATAAACATGACCGGCGTTCTGAAAGTCAAAACCACCAAGGAGTTCGGCGAGTCCACCGTCTCCAAGATACTTGAGCTTGTCGAAAACTCCAGCTCCCGCAAATCCCGCTCCGAGGCGTTCATCTCGAAGTTCGCCCGCGTATATACCCCCGCCGTTTGTTACAGCGCGCTCGCCCTCGCGGTGCTGCCGCCGGTAGTCCGTCTCATCACCGGACTTGACGCACAGTGGGAACAGTGGATATACCGTGCGCTGTCCTTCCTCGTTGTCAGCTGCCCCTGCGCGCTCGTCATCAGCATCCCGCTCAGCTTCTTCGCCGGCATCGGCGGCGCGAGCAAGGAAGGTGTCCTCATCAAAGGCTCCAACTATCTTGAGACTTTGTCTCAGGTCAAGACTGTTGTGTTTGACAAGACCGGCACGCTGACCCAGGGCGTATTCGAGGTCAGCGCCGTGCATCACACCCCCATCGAGCAGGAAAAGCTGCTTGAGTACGCAGCTCTCGCCGAGTGCGCCTCCTCACATCCTATCAGCAAGAGTCTCCAGCGCGCCTACGGCAAGGAGATCGACCGCAGCCGCGTCACTGATATTGAAGAGATCAGCGGCCACGGCGTTATCGCCAAGGTAGATGGAGTTCAGGTCGCCGCCGGCAACGACAAGCTCATGGAGCAGCTGAACATCCCCTACCAGAACTGCCGCAGCATCGGTACAATAATCCATATGGCGCTTGACGGCAAGTACGCCGGACACATCGTCATCTCCGATATCGTCAAGCCGCACTCCAAGCAGGCCATTGCAAACCTGAAGCATGCGGGCGTTGAGAAGACCGTTATGCTCACCGGTGACATGAAGAAGGTCGCCGACTCCGTCGCAGCCGAGCTCGGCGTTGACGAGGTGTACAGCGAACTGCTTCCGGCCGGCAAGGTCGAGAAGGTCGAAGGGCTGCTCGCGGCCAACAGCGGCAGCGCTAAACTCGCCTTCGTCGGTGACGGCATCAACGACGCTCCTGTTCTCAGCCGCGCGGACATCGGCATTGCGATGGGCGCTATGGGTTCCGACGCCGCCATTGAGGCTGCCGATGTCGTACTGATGGATGACGACCCGCTCCAGATCGCAAAAGCGATCAAGATTTCCCGCAAGTGCATCCGAATCGTATACGAAAACATCGGTTTCGCGCTGGTCGTCAAATTCGGCTGCCTGCTGCTCGTCGCTCTTGGCTTGGCCAACATGTGGGCCGCGATATTCGCAGACGTCGGCGTTATGATAATAGCCGTTCTCAACGCGATCCGCGCTCTGAGAGTACACAATCTGTAACTCATATATAATTTTTAAGCTCCCGTTTTTACGGGAGCTTATTTTTTATTCCGCGCCGTTTACACCGCACTCTCTGACGTATTGGTCAAATTTGTCCGTTATATACACCTGTGCCTCTAAGCCTCTCCCCTGCTCGACAAGCTCCGTTATATGCTCGCTCTGCTCTATCAGCTCATCTATGCCCCAGTATCCGGCGCAGTAGGTCCACAGATCCTGCGATATCTCGGTGAACGAATTCATCAGCAGGATGAACACCTCGTTACCGCTCAGGCGGCAGATGAGATAATGAAAGCCCTTGGTCATGCGGCCAAGCTCCGCCGCCGTCAGATCCTTGCCGCGCATCGTCCGGAATGTGGCGATATACTCGCGCAGCTTCGCTATATCCGCGGGCGTATGCTCCTTCGCAAGGCGGATGAGTGCGCCGCCCTCGATAGCGTTACGCGTCTCGACCAGCGAGACGATGCGCTCGCGCGTCAGGTGTCTCCCGCCGGTGCGCAGTATCTCATGCAGCGTGTCGTAATTTCCATTCGCGGCAAAGTCGGCGACATAAGTCCCGTGCCGCGGAATTATCTCGACAAATCCCGCCCGCTCAAGCTCCTTTATCGCAAGATGCAGCGCCGACTGGTTCACGCCCGTCTGCTCGGCCAGCAACCGTTCGCTCGGCAGCTTCTCGCCGGGGCGAAGCTCGCCAAGGAGGATTTTGGATTTTATCTCGTCAAAGAAATACTCCTTCGGCGACGGTATGCTTATTTTCTCAAAGGCCATGCACGGTGCCCTCCCGTCTGTGATTATTCACTATAAATCACAGGGACATTATGCCGTCAATGGCTCGGTTTGTCAAGAATATCAGTCCATTTCAAATTGACACAAAACCGGCAATATGATATCATCCAAGCCGTGATTATTCACGGTGAATAGATTTGGGAGGGAAATATGAAAGATTTAAAGCACCTCATATATTTTGAGAGTCTCCTTGCCGACGCGAACAACGAGCTTGTCAAACAGGCCGCGGCGGACGGCAAAAAGGCGCTGGGCTACACCTGCTATTTTGTCCCCGAAGTCCTGCTGAACCTGCCCGGCTGCTTCTCCGTGCGCCTGCGCGCCCCCGGAACCGGCAGCACCGACATCGGCACCTACTACATGACCAACAAGACATGTCCCTTCACCCGCAGCATCCTTGAGCGCAGCATCGAGGGTGGATACAACTTTCTCTCCGCGATGATGTCCTCCGAGACCTGCCAGATGATGCACCGCGCGCACGAATATTTCGACATTCTCGGCCTCGTGAAGCCTGTGAACCCCCAGTTTTTCATGAGCATGATGGACGTCCCCTTCGTCACTACGCCCGCGGCCTATGAGCATTATGAGGAGCAGCTGCGCAAATACATACTCCAGCCACTCAGCGAGGTCTACGGCATCGACGTCTCCGAGGCCGCCCTCCGGCAGGCGATAGACGAGCACAACGAGATTTGCCGGATCATCACCGAGATCGGCGAATTCCGCAAGCTTGATAACCCGCCGATAACGAGCTATGAGTTCCATGTGATACAGCTTGTCAGCGAGTGCTGCCCGCAGTATCTTGTGAAAGACATGCTCCGCGAGACTCTGGGGGAGATAAAGACCCGCGAGCCTGACCCCAAGCCCGCGTACAGGGCACGTATCGTCGTTGCCGGCTCCGAGGTCGATGATCCGGCCTTCACGAAGCTTCTTGAGGACTGCGGCGCATACGTCGTCGCCGACCGTTACTGCTACGGCTCCCTCCCCGGCCGCGAGGAGATAATCATCCGCGACGGCGAGAGCGCGCTGACCGCCGTCGCCCGCCACTACCTCAGCACCAGCGAGTGCCCCCGCTTCATGAACAAGGAGAAGCAGGAGCAGCGCCGCCGTTATCTCAAGCAGCTCGTAAACGATTATCACGCCGACGGCGTGCTGTACCTCCAGATGAAGTTCTGTGAATTCTGGAGCTATGAGCGCGTCATGGGCGTACATGACATGGTCGAGAAGGAGCACATCCCGTGCATCGGCGTCGAAAAGGAGTACACCATGGCATCCGCCGGTCAGCTCCGCACTCGGTTCCAGGCCTTTGTCGAGAGCATCGAGATAAAGAAAATTCAGGGAGGTAAGCAGTGATGGCAAACGACGGAAAGCGTTTCATCAAGGGCAGCGGCATCGCAAAGCACCGCGAGTGGCGCGGCCTCAAGGATACATTCTATGACTACACGCAGTGGGTCGTGAACCTCGGGCTGCTGGTGCAGTTCGTCGCAAAGTCTCCGGTACGCATCATGCGCGGTATGCTTGAGTACCGCTGGCTCGGCTCCTACCTCGGCAGCCTGAACATGGTGGACAAATGCATGGCCGGTATGCGCGGCCCCGCTCTGCGCGTATCACACACGCAGATGCACGCCATCATGAAAGGCGCAACGCAGATGATCGCCGACAGCATGAAGGGCGACCGCCGCTTCGGCGACACGAAATTTGCAGACAAGTTCGTCATGCTTGAGCAGACCATGTGCCCCGAGATAATCGCCGGTTTCCCGAATCTCAAGGCTCTGCCGCTCGAAGTGCTTCAGGGGCTCCTCGGCACATACATGGATCAGAGTCTGGCACCGTTTTACATGGACGTCATGGAAAACGCTGGTCTGCCTGCCGACTCCTGCCGTCTCAGCGCGAACGCCGCCGGTGTTGCGATCAACGACGATTACCCCCAGATCGGCGCGTGCCTCGTCACGAACAATATGCCCTGCGACTCCTCGACCATGAATAGCCAGCTCATCGAGCGCCGCGTCACAATCCCCTCCATGGTTGCGGGTATCCCGATGCGCTGGGAGGACGCGGCAACAGATAAATATGCCCTCGCCCAGATGAAAGAGGTCATCCGCTTCATCGAGCAGAATACCGGCGAGAAGTTCGACGAGAAGGCGTTCTTCGAGATAATGAAGAAGCACAACGCCGAAGTACGCAATGAGTTTGAGGCGTGGGAGTACATCAAGACCCCGTATACGCCCTACGCAAACGTCATCTCCCCGCTGTTCCACGCATTCTATTTCACCTTCTCCGGCGGCCGCATGCCGTATATCGACAAGGCCGCGAAAAAGGCGCTGAAAATTGCCGAGAAAGCCTACCGCGACAAGGTCGTCAGCTTCCCGAACGCGCGCCATCGCATGATAACATGGGGCGGCCCCGGCTGCTACTATGTTGATTTCAACACTTGGGCGTACAACTGCTGGGGCGTACTGGTCGTGGCGCAGATGGACATGTTCTCCGGCAACGTCATAATGTCCGAGGACAACGTCGATCAGGCGCTTATCGACATTGCGCACAACTACGAGCGCGGCGTCATGCGCCGCCACCTCACCGGCGGCTACAAGCATCTGCTTGAGTTCTGGGATGAGGCTGAGAAATTCAACTGCGACATGATACTCGTCTATGACGACATCACCTGCAAGGGCGCAATGGGTCTCGCGGGCGTTGTGAACGATCAGGCCAAGGAGCGCGGCGCACATCTCGTCTGGGTGCAGAACGATATGTTCGACCACCGCACCATAAGCCGCAGCTCTATGCGCAAGCAGTTCAGCGACTACATGACCGCCGTTATGCAGGAAGAGCCGATCGACGCAAGTCTGCTCGATCTCGACGATTACGAAGGGTGGTAATTATGAAATTCAAAAAGCTTATCATTGCCTTGCTGTCTCTCATTCCGGTGTCCATGCTGATATACTGGTTCAATCTCGATAACAAGCTTTTGTTCTATGTTGTCCGCCCGCTGCTGAATAAACTCTATAACAAGCAGAAACGCGACGTAAAGCTGTAATCACACGAAAACGACGAAGCATATGCTTCGTCGTTTTTGACAATTGAAATATTTTTCTATCTGTGCGATTATAGTATAAAACAAAAATTTGAAAGGAACAGTCATGAAAAAATACGCATTGATAATGATTGATATGCAGGGCGGCTTCATCTCCCCTGCCTCGCCCATCTGCATCCCCTCTGCCGCGGCCACAGTCCCCGCATGCGCCAGAGCGATAGACCTCTGCCACGCGGCTGGCGTCCCCGTGGTATATGCCACGCGTCATTACAGAGCGGACGGCAGCGACGTTGAAAAATGCCGCTACGATGTCTGGTTCAAGGGCGGCAAGCCGCTTTCCGAGGAGTGCGCTCCCGAAATATCCGACGCTTTTCCGCCGGAATTCATCGTTCTGCCGCAGGACTACTGCATAGTCAAGCCGCGCTTCTCCGCGTTTTTTCATACGCAGGTAGACCTGATACTGCGCAGGCTGGGCGTGGATACTGTAATCCTCGCCGGAACAACCACGCCGAACTGCATCCGCAGCAGCTGCTACGACGCGCTTTCGCTCGACTATGACGTCGTCGTCCTTTCGGACTGCACATCGTCCGTGACCGACGAGGTGCAGCGTGCAAATCTTGAGGATATGGCGCGCATCGGGGCAAAGATCTGCACCGTTGACGAGCTGAGCAGCCTTATATAAGTCCGTCAGCTCTCGGCAAGATACACGCTCGCCTCGACCGACGGCAGCAGCTCATCGGTTTTCACAAGCTCCTCAATGCGCTCCGCCGTGATTATCCCGCAGTCGGCAAGCGGGGACTTTCCGCCGTTGAACGCGCCCATCATCACCGACGGCTTATCGACAGGCAGAATTCTCCGCCCGTCCTCGCATATGAGGTAAAGCCTGTATATCACATCGCGCCCGCTGGTGGCGTGGAGCGCCTGCTGGCCTATCAGCGGGAACATCTGCGTGAACTGCTCCTCCTGCGAGCACTCCAGCAGATACATCTCCCCTGCTTTCGCGGGCTGTCTGCCGACCCATTTCCTATATATCCGCATTCGTTGCCCTCCAATCTTTGGATAAAGCGTAACACTGCGGCAGCAAAGAGTCAATGTTTTTATCAAAGTGCCTCCGGATAAGCTGTGCTCGGTGCGGATATATGGTTGTTATGTAAACCGTTTGCAGGTCTCAAGAGGTTGATACCATGAAACGAATACTTCCGCTCTGCATAATTGTTCTTGTGTGCGCTGCCGCGATACTGCTCGCGGCCAATGTGCTCGTCGGCGTCAGATCCGATGCGAAGCAGACTGAGCCGCAGGCTGACACGAATGTCAATGCCGCCCCCGCTCAAGCCGGCGCACCGGCGGACAGCATTTCCGAAGAAACCGAGCTGTTCGCGTCGCTCTCATCCGCAGCGGTGGAGCAGGCGTATAAAACCGCGGACGGATACAAGGAGCTTTATCTTAAGCTCTTCTCCGGCAGCGGGCTGAATCTCACTCAGGACGAGATCGCTCCGCTGGCCGCGCGGCTCGGCGAGCTTGGCTGCTGCGCGTTGGCGCTCAATTGCAGCATTGATATGACGAATCCGGCGCTGCTCAATGACTTTTTCGCCGCCGTTGACGAGGGCCGCGACGCGGATATTGCAATATACGAGCTGTGCCCTGACGCTGGCTTCCTTTGCCACACGCTGCACTTCCGCGGCGGCAAATATTATCTCACGCGGACGCGGCTCGCGTGGCAGCATGGCAGCTCCGCACTTCAGGGCGAGACGCCCACGGTGACATATTCGGAGACCTATGCTCTCACCGAGCTTTACGTCGAGGATGTCCGCCTGTGCTATGACTATTATATTCCGGACAATCCCCCAGGCACACGCCATGACGGCCACATAGAGACCTTCTCGTCGATATATATCGGACAACCATCCGGCTGAGCCGGATGGTTTTGACTGGCAAAAAATCGGGCGTACTTTTGCAGTACGCCCGATTTATCAAATTATTATATCAGCCCCAGGCACTGTACCACGCGCTGTAATCCTTGTTTGCGTTCTCCCAGCCGGAATTCATATCCAGCTTGCTCAGTACGCGCTTGTAGCCCTCGTTGTCCTCCGGATACGGGGTCGGCTTATAGTCGTTATATCCGACGCCGCCGCTCATATTCGAACTGACGCAGCACGGTATGGCATCATAGCCCTCGGTCGTGATGCTGCCGTCAAGGTCGCGCTTGATCGTAACCTGAATAATCGCGGTGTCCTGATCCGTGGGCTGGGTGTTTCCGCCGAAGCTCCAGTTGCCGACACTGTACATGATTATGCCGCCGTTATACTCGACGATCGGCCCGAGGACATGCGGATGCGTGCCATAGATGAGATCGGCTCCCGCGTCGATGCAGGCCTGCGCGAGGTCTATCATCTTCTGAGTCGGCTTATAATACAGCTCCTTACCCCAGTGGAAAGCCATGACGATATACTCTGCGCCGTCGGCTTTCATCTGATTTATCGCATTCACACATTCATCCGTTGTCGGGACAAAGTAACCGTCGTTAATATTGAAGCCGCAGTAGACGCCGATCTTTATGCCATTCTTAGTCGTGACTACCTGCGCCTGACCGACCTTGCCGTAGGGCAGGCCAGCGTTATCCAGCGTTGCATATGTATCCTCAACGCCCTTATCACCGAAGTCGTTGAGGTGGTTGTTCGCCGTCGTGACGAAATCGACCCCGCCCTCAAGGAGGATATTCACATACGACGTGGGCGCGCGGAAATAGAACGTGGGGTATCCGACCGGAGACAGGCTTCTGTCAGAGAAAGTGCATTCAAGGTTTGCAAAGGTATATTCATCGTCGGTGAAGTACTGAACGGTATTTGCGAAGGGATAAGCGTAGTCATCCCCCACCTTATTGAAGTAATCCTGCGTATTCTGGTGCGGTGCAAGGGTGCAGTCGCCGATGAAGGACAGGGTGAAATACTCCGGAGTGGGTTCCGGCGTCGGGGTAGGAGTCGGCGTCGGGGTTGCTTCAGGCTCAGCGCTCTGCTCCACGGGCGGCGTCACGTCATCCGGCACGTTCACCGTGGGGTTGTACTCCGGCTGCGACACTCTGGCCAGCAGAGTAAACCAGAAAACTACCAGCAATATCGTCAGTAATCCAACGTTTACAAAAATCTTTTTCATTTTCTAACCTCAACCAACAAATAAAGCCTATACATTATAATGAAATCTCGACAATAAAGCAAGTGTCTCAGGCCGCGATTTTTCAAATTAATATAACTTAAGAATTACGCCTGTCCTCCGCATAAGCCTATGCCGCGCAGCGTCAAATAATTCGCCGCACCCCGCCGCGAAAAAAATGCGCCCCGAATAAATTCGGGGCGCTGCGCTAAGGAAAGGGATAAGGTAGGGTGTCAATTATCAGAGAAGTCCGCCGATCTGTATAAAGAGCGGAGCGAAAACAAGCGAGACAACGGTCATCAGCTTGATGAGGATGTTGATGGACGGGCCGGAGGTATCCTTGAACGGGTCGCCCACGGTGTCGCCGACGACGGCGGCCTTATGCGCATCGGAGCCCTTGCCGCCATTGTGTCCGCCTTCGATGTACTTCTTGGCGTTGTCCCAGGCGCCGCCGGCGTTGGACATGTAGATAGCCAGCAGAACGCCGGTGACCAGAGAGCCTGCGAGCAGTCCGCCGAGGGCAGCGGGTCCGAGCAGGATGCCGACAAGCAGCGGCACGACAACGGCCATAACCCCGGGGACGATCATCTCATGCAGCGCGGCACGGGTGGAGATGGAGACGCAGGAGCTGTAATCGGGCTTTGCCTCGCCCTTGAGGATGCCGGGGATCTCACGGAACTGGCGGCGAACCTCTTCTATCATCTTATACGCGGCCTTGGAGACAGACTCCATGGTCAGCGCAGAGAACGCGAACGGGAGCATACCGCCTATGAGCAGGCCGATAACGACATTGGGGTCGAGCAGGTCAATAGCGTCGAGCTTGACCTCGGTGGCGTAGGAGACAAAGAGCGCGAGCGCGGTGAGCGCTGCGGAGCCGATGGCGAAGCCCTTGCCCATTGCGGCGGTGGTGTTGCCGACGGCGTCGAGCTTGTCAGTGATGGCGCGGACGGATTCATCCAGATGGCAGGATTCCGCCAGACCGCCGGCGTTGTCGGCGATGGGCCCGAAAGCGTCGATGGAGACCGTCGCGCCGACGAAGGCCAGCATGCCGAGGCTGGAGAGGGCAATGCCGTAGGTGCCGCAGACCTTGCCGGAGATGAACAGGGACACGCCGATCAGCAAAACCGGCAGCAGGCACGAGCGCGAGCCGATGGCGTCGCCCTTGGTGATGACGAACGCGTCGCCCTCGGTGGCGATCTCCGCCAGACGGCGGGTGGGCTTATAGTCGGTGGAGGTGTAGTATTCGGTGATGGAGCCGATGGCGACGCCGCTGGCGATGCCGAGCACGCTCGAGATCCACGGCGACAGCCAGCCGCAGCGGAAGCTCGCGTACAGGGGCACATCCGCGAAGATCAGCTTCGCCGCGACGAAGCCGCCCACGACCGTCAGACCCGCAGAGATCCAGGTGGAGAGGTTCAGCTCGTGCGAGGGATTGTCGCCCATCTTCTTGATGGTGGCATAGCCAAGACCCAGCAGGCAGCCAAACAGGCCGCAGCCCGCCAGCACGATGGGGAAGACGGTGGTCGCGGTGAAGGTCGCCTCGGTCACAGCCTCCGTACCGCCGGAGAGCGCACTTTTGTAGATCGTGACCGCGATCATCAGGGCCGCGGCCATGGTGGCGACGAAGCTCTCGAGCAGGTCGGAGCAGTTGCCGGCAATGTCGTTGACGTTGTCGCCGATGAAGTCGGCGATGACGTTCGGCACGCGGCTGTCATCCTCGGGCATGTCGTGGCGGAGCTTGGCCAGGATGTCGGAGGAGATATCGGCCGCCTTGGTATAGTTGCCGCCGGCCACGCGGTTGAACATGGCGACGATGGAGCAGCCGAGGGAATACGTGGTGATGCGCATGATGGTGGGATTGCACTCAAGGTTGGCCAGGAAGCCCGTGCCGACCGCGGTCGGATCCACGCCGTTCCAGATGATCAGGACCAGGACCATGCCCAGCATGCCGAACGCCTGCACCGCCAGGCCCGAGACGCTGCCGCCGCCGAGCGCGACCTTGACGGTCTCGCCGATGGAGAGCGTTTCGCGCGCGCGGTTGGAGGTGCGGACGTTTGCATACGTCGCGCTGCGCATGCCGAGGATGCACACGACGCTGGACATGCACGCGCCCATGATAAAGGTGATGCCGCTCGTCTTTTCCACGAACAGGCTGAATACTGCCGCGACCACGATCACGACGATCGCAATGACGCGGAATTCCGTCTTGAGGAAGGTGCTTGCGCCGTCACGGATGATGCCGGCCATCTCCTGCATCTCGTCCGTCCCCTCCGGCAGCTTCCGGATGCGGGCGTACTGGAAGAAGATATAGGCCAGCGCAAGAATGACTACGCACAAAACCAGATGCCATACATTCATACTTCAGGTCTCTCGCTTTCTTTTTCGTTTTTGTCGTCATCAACGTCTTTGCGTCAGCTGACAAGAGCACACACGGTTTTTCACGGGGCAAAACGACGGCTGGCGTCGTTATCCTCGTCGATGGGCGTCAGCCCATCTTCCTCGTCTGCCTTGCCAGCTGCCGTTTATCCTCCGTGAAAAACTCCGAAGGACTTGCCGGCCGGTCTGGAGCGTTGTCTGCAAGGCAGAGGACGCAGGCTTGCTGACGCAAGTCAAGGACGATAACGCAGCAGACGGCGGTCCAGTCCGGCCTGCAAGCGTGTGTGCTCTTGTCAACTGACGCATTCTGGTGCACTGCAGAAGCTGGCGTCCTTGACAGCTCTTCGTCTACAGTTTATAATGCCATCAGTCTAAAGTAAAACGACACTTTCTTCACTTTCTTATGAGCATCTGTCATAACAGGAGGCGTCATGGATCTCAACCGCTATAAAATTTTCCTCTCCGTCGCCGACAGCGGCAGCTTTACGGCCGCTGCCGCCGCATGGAACTATACGCCCTCCGGCGTGGTCCACCTGATCAACGCGCTGGAGCAGGAGTTCGGCTTCCCCCTGTTCGTCCGCACGCGGCGCGGCGTCCACCTGACGACGGACGGCGAGCAGCTCGTCGCGCCGCTGCGCGATCTGGTGCAGTGCGACGACCGGCTGCGGCAGGTCTGCTCCAAGATCCAGGGCGTCCTGACCGGCAAGGTGCGCATCGGCTCGTATTACAGCATCTCCGCGCACTGGCTGCCGCCGGTCATCGGCCGGTTCCACCGGGATTTCCCCGGCGTGCAGATCGAGCTCATGGAGGGCCACCACCAGCTGCTCGACGGGCTGATGAACCAGAACCGGGTGGATCTGTGCTTCTACAGCCGTGTGCTCGGCGGCGGGCGGGAGTGGATCCCACTGCGCGCGGACCCGATGGTCGCCATCGTCCCGCCGGAGCACCGGCTGGCCAGCGCCGGCGCATTCCCCATCGGCGCCTACCGCAATGAGGAGCTCGTCATCTCCGCCCGCGGCAACGACTCCGACGTCATGCACGTCTTCAACAAATACCGCCTGACTCCCTCCATCGGCTACACGACGGAGGAGGACCACGCTGCCATCGCCATGGTCGAAAGCGGACTCGGCGTGAGCATGCTGAACCGGCTGTCCACCGGCGGCATCCAGACCCGCGCCGTCATCCTGCCCCTGGCCCCGGAGGAGTCGATCGAGCTCGGCATCGCCCTGCCCTCCCGGCTGCAGGCCCCGCCGGCCGTCCGCCGGTTCGTGGAATACGCGGTCTCGTACATCCGGGACGGAACATTTCCGGCATAAAGACGCCGAAACGGCTTGCAGTCCGGACTTCCGTACACTATAATAGAAGCAAAAGCCCGAAACTTGACAGAAAAGGTGAGCGTATGGAGATCAAGCGTGCTGCGGAGCTGCTCCGCGGGCTCGCCGACGGCCGCGACCCGATCACAGGCGCGCGTCTGCCGGACGAGAGCGTCTATAACCACCCCGAAATTATCCGGGCGCTGCACTGCGTCCTGCAGGAGCTGCAGACCCGCCAGACCGGCGCGCAGGCCGTCAACGCCGGCCGCAGCTGGCGGCCGGACGAGGAGCAGCAGCTGCTGGAGGAATACGACGCGGGTCTGCCGGTCGAGCAGATCGCCCGCCGCCACGGCCGGACCGCCGGGGCCATCGAGGCCCGCCTGTCCGAGCTCGGCCGCCGCGACCAGATCCAGTTCAACATGCGCTGAGGATCCGCCGATGGAAGCAAAACAGACCAAACTCGAGCTTGCCCTGCAGCAGGAGCTGCTGCAGAACGCGCAGCAGGCCGCTGCGCGGTACCACAGCCCCGTGACACGCTTCGTCCGGGATCTGCAGTCCCGCGGCAGCGTCGCCGCCGTGCGGGACTTTGTCCGCCGCCGTGCCCCCTCCGACGCCTTCGCCTCGCTGGAGCAGGCCGGGCATCTGGAGCTTTCGCCGGAAGCCACCATCATCCAGGCCCGTTACGGCCCCCTCTTCACCGACGAAGAGATCAACACCTGCCTCACGCTCCTGCTCGAGGCGGGATATTTCTGATCGGCCGGAACAGAGAGAAAAACGATGATCTACGAAAAAATGACCGCGGCCGATGTGGACAGGATCGCGCGGCTGTACACGGACTATTATAACCAGCACGAAGACGGCTGCTGGACACACGAAAAAGCCTGCAGACGGATCCGCCAGATCGTCACGGTCGAAGATTCCCTCTGCCTGATCCAGCAGGACGGCACGGAGAACACGACCGGCTTCGCGATCGGGTATCTCAAGCCCTACGACGACCTTACGAGCTATTGGCTGGAGGAGATCGTCATCCTCGCCGGGTATCAGAACAAGGGATTCGGCAGGCAGTTTCTCCGCGAGATCGAGCAGCATGCCCGCGCCCACGGCGCAAAGCTCATCGAACTCGCCAGCGTAAACGACGAACCCCACATGCACTTCTACACCACCTCCGGCATGTACCCCGCCTCAAACCTGAAGATCATGGGGAAGCAGCTGTGAATGTAAAACTTATATATAGCAAAAAGCCTTGAATCCTCACGGATTCAAGGCTTTTCAGTATGGCAAGCTGCACCCTTTAAGATAACAATGATTTCTCCAGTGTTTTCAAGGGTT
>ERZ773139.3071-NODE-3071-length-15570-cov-8.000773_pt1 | contig 15570 bp, 12 predicted proteins | sample MGYA00580854_ERZ773139 | MGnify/ENA primary metagenome ERZ773139 (study PRJEB29015, sample SAMEA2737809) | human gut metagenome | biome: human gut; feature: human-associated habitat; material: faeces | place: China | collected 2012 ...
TACGGATCTTACTTACCGTCCCCGAGAAGCTACCAATGGTTACCGTATCGCCAATACGCACCGGACGTTCGAACAGAATGATCAAACCGGAGACGAAGTTACCGAAAATTTCTTGTAAACCAAAACCAAGACCTACGGATAATGCTGCGGCCAGCCACTGGAGTTTATCCCAAGAGACGCCCAGCGATCCGAACACCGTCATCGCACCAACGGCAATAATGATGTAGTTAAGGATGGTAGTAATGGCATACGACGCGCCCTGGCGCATATTCAGTCGCGAGAGCACCAGCACTTCCAGCAAACCAGGCAGGTTGCGAATCAACGCCCAGGCCACCATTGAGGCGATAATCGCAAACAACAGACTGCCCATGGTGACGTTTTTCACCACCGCAGCGCCAGCTTCAGTGCCGTTGTAATGCCAGAGCGTAATGCTGTCGAGATAGCTGAACACGGTGATCAAATCGGACCAAATTGCCCAGAACATGACACCGAACAGCGCAAACATCAGCAACATGGTAATACGCAGCGTCTGCTGGTTAACCTGTTCCAGTGCAATGGTGGGTTCTTCCGGCGGTTCGGCACCTTCTGCGCCCTCTTTCACCAGATTCTGCCGACGCGCCAGCGCACGACGCCAGGCGATACGCCGCGCCGCTACGCTTAAGCCACGCAGTACCGTCTGGTACAGCAGGTTCCAGATGATCACCAGATAAACGGTTTCAATCCAGCGTCCTGCCAGACGCAGCGTAGTGTAGAAGTAGCCTGTAGCAGTCAGCACCATCAGCGCAATCGGGATTATCGACAGCACGGTAATGGTGACCAGTCGCATGGTGTGCGACTCTTTATCACGCCAGCTTTCGCGGCACATCGGCCATACCAGGAAGGCAATCAGCAGCAGGTTGAAGAAAATCATCGCCTGCCCCAGCACATCATCCATCAGATGCAGCGGGGAAAGTTCTGCCACCACAGACCAGAAATGGATAGGCAGCAATGCGAGACTGATGCGGACAATTTGCCGACGCCAGTGGCTGGTCTGCTGTTCCGGCATGCCGAAGTGACGTACGGCAACGCCGTTTTTCTCCAGTACCTTCCAGCACAGGCCAAACACCAGCCAGAATATCGCCAGTTTTTTGCTGAACGACCATAGCAGTTCGCTGATGTTGAGCTGCATGGTCAACAGAATCAGGCCAACCGCGAGAATAATCAGGCACACCGGCAGCGCACGGATCAGGTCGATAAGGATCGCTTTTGGTGTGTTGAGCTGGCTGTCGTTACGCAGGGAACCCACAGCGGAAGCCAGTTTTTGTTGATACGCTTTCAGCCAGCCCAGACGCCAGTGGATCAGCCCGGCAATCAACAGCAGCGGCAAACCAGCGAGGAAAGCGATAAAAACGGCGGGCCAGGCTTTTTGCCAGTTCACCGTGATTTTCATCGACTTAAATTCATCTTTCAGGCTTTGCGGGAACGCTTTGATCCAGTCCCAGTCCATTGGACGGTTACTGTTCACCCAAAAGATTTGCTGAGTCAGGATGGATTTCAGGTTTTTCGACACACTCATTAACTGCTGCTGGTTGATTTGCAGGTTAATGGCCATCATCAGCTGGTTACCCAACTGTTTGTTGAGTTGATCCAGCAATTCGCGACGCATATCAACCACTTGCAATAACGCATCGTGAACTTCGCTGTTGACTTCGTTGGTGTGACCTTCTTCCAGTTTGTTGACGAACGCATCGCTCTGGAAGAGTGCATCACGCTGCTGGTTAACTTCAAACTGTTCGAGACGCAAATCCGCGATGCGGTTGGTCATGTTTTCCAGTTCATCCGCCGAGGGCAGCGTTTGTTGTTGCTGGTAAAGGATACGAGACAACAGCAGGCTGCCCTTCAGGACGGCAATCTGCTCTTTAATATTGCGTTCCGATTGCAGCGCCCGCTCCAGCCAGTTTTTGACTTTAATGTTTTGCTGCATCAACTGATTACCGTTTTCAGTCGCGGTAATCAGACGCTGACTTAACTGCTGGTTAATTTCCAGTTCCTGCTTCACCAGCGGATTAGCCTGAATACGCGCGGCTTCATCCGGGGAGACGGCTTCCTGCGCCGTTTTTTCGGTTAAAGTCAGGCGCTTGCTGTTTACCGCTTCTTGCAACAGTTGTAACTGGTGCTCCAGACGAGCGCTGTTCGCCGTCACGTAATCACGTTGCTTTTGCAAGGTATCCTGCAAGACGGTGTTCCCTTCCAGGCTTTTACGCTGCTGGTCAATCTCCGCATTCAGCAACGCCTGCTGGGCCTGCATTAACACTTTCTGGCTGGGACGTAAGGCTGTCTCGCCGACATCAGTCCCATCCAGACGACTGCGAATTTGTTGCAGCTGCTGCGAAGCGTTATACATCGCATTTTGCACGCGTTCGGGCTGCGTCTGTAACGAAACCAGCTGGCTGTTATAAGACGCCAGATCGTTTTGTGCGTTTTGCAAATCGTCCAGCGCCTGGGCAACGCGAGTTTCCAGCTGGCGCAACGAAAGCGTGCTCAGAATTTTGCGCGTTTCTTCGTCGTTATCGACATCGCTAAGTGCTGTTAACGCCGCGGTCGCCTGGCGCATTTTTTCCGGCGCTTCAGCGACTTTTTGCCGTAGCTGAACTGTCTCTTCTTTTATGCGATCGATTTTATCGAGGGTGGCTAATGTATCTGTCAGATCCTGCTGCACCAGTTTGTCCTGAGCAGAAAGATCTTTTTGTTTATTTAGTGAGTCAAGTTGCGCCTGCAGGTCCGCTTTTGTCGGCAGATCACCATTCGATGACGCCCGCGCAAACGCCGTGTTCTGGCATAACAAGACAAAAACAAAAGCAATAAATGCTGAAAAAACAAAATGCCGTGATCGTTTGTAATACTGGAACATAGTCATGATGAATGAAGGTTTCTGAACCTGAAGAACGACCTGAAAAAGTCAAACCGCAAGAATATCACGACGCAGTGAACCAGAATAGCAACGACGAAAATGTCCAGGAAAAATCCTGGAGTCAGATTCAGGGTTATTCGTTAGTGGCAGGATTACGAAGCGTGGGGCACAGGAGATACATCTCCAGTAAGATGGCGACGTAATCGCGGGCTTCTTTTTTAAGATCAAAAGATTGCGGGGCAAAGAGCCAGTTTTCCATCAGGCCGGAAATATAGCCGCGCATAATAATTGCTGCGCGACGCGTCATTAAATCCGCAGGCAACATTTTCGCTTCAATACAATGTTTTAACGTTTGTTCTATACGGTCATAACTTTCCAGACAGAGATTACGTTGTGCCTGTTGCACAACAGCCATTTCTCCGACAAATTCGCATTTGTGGAATATAATCTCCATCAATAATCGACGCCGTTCTTCTGTCACCGTGGATTCAAGAACATGAATTAATATCTCTCTTAATACTGAGAGTGGATCGCCAGGGAATTTTGCCTGATACTCAAGCTCTAGTTCACCAATATTGGATTCTGACAGTTCCCAGATCTCACTGAACAAATCCGACTTGTCTTTAAAATGCCAGTAGATTGCACCGCGCGTAACGCCAGCTGCTTTTGCAATCTCGCCCAGCGAGGTGGATGATACCCCCTGCTGTGAGAAAAGACGTAGAGCCACATCGAGGATGTGTTGGCGCGTTTCTTGCGCTTCTTGTTTGGTTTTTCGTGCCATATGTTCGTGAATTTACAGGCGTTAGATTTACATACATTTGTGAATGTATGTACCATAGCACGACGATAATATAAACGCAGCAATGGGTTTATTAACTTTTGACCATTGACCAATTTGAAATCGGACACTCGAGGTTTACATATGAACAAAAACAGAGGGTTTACGCCTCTGGCGGTCGTTCTGATGCTCTCAGGCAGCTTAGCCCTAACAGGATGTGACGACAAACAGGCCCAACAAGGTGGCCAGCAGATGCCCGCCGTTGGCGTAGTAACAGTCAAAACTGAACCTCTGCAGATCACAACCGAGCTTCCGGGTCGCACCAGTGCCTACCGGATCGCAGAAGTTCGTCCTCAAGTTAGCGGGATTATCCTGAAGCGTAATTTCAAAGAAGGTAGCGACATCGAAGCAGGTGTCTCTCTCTATCAGATTGATCCTGCGACCTATCAGGCGACATACGACAGTGCGAAAGGTGATCTGGCGAAAGCCCAGGCTGCAGCCAATATCGCGCAATTGACGGTGAATCGTTATCAGAAACTGCTCGGTACTCAGTACATCAGTAAGCAAGAGTACGATCAGGCTCTGGCTGATGCGCAACAGGCGAATGCTGCGGTAACTGCGGCGAAAGCTGCCGTTGAAACTGCGCGGATCAATCTGGCTTACACCAAAGTCACCTCTCCGATTAGCGGTCGCATTGGTAAGTCGAACGTGACGGAAGGCGCATTGGTACAGAACGGTCAGGCGACTGCGCTGGCAACCGTGCAGCAACTTGATCCGATCTACGTTGATGTGACCCAGTCCAGCAACGACTTCCTGCGCCTGAAACAGGAACTGGCGAATGGCACGCTGAAACAAGAGAACGGCAAAGCCAAAGTGTCGCTGATCACCAGTGACGGCATTAAGTTCCCGCAGGACGGTACGCTGGAATTCTCTGACGTTACCGTTGATCAGACCACTGGGTCTATCACCCTACGCGCTATCTTCCCGAACCCGGATCACACTCTGCTGCCGGGTATGTTCGTGCGCGCACGTCTGGAAGAAGGGCTTAATCCAAACGCTATTTTAGTCCCGCAACAGGGCGTAACCCGTACGCCGCGTGGCGATGCCACCGTACTGGTAGTTGGCGCGGATGACAAAGTGGAAACCCGTCCGATCGTTGCAAGCCAGGCTATTGGCGATAAGTGGCTGGTGACAGAAGGTCTGAAAGCAGGCGATCGCGTAGTAATAAGTGGGCTGCAGAAAGTGCGTCCTGGTGTCCAGGTAAAAGCACAAGAAGTTACCGCTGATAATAACCAGCAAGCCGCAAGCGGTGCTCAGCCTGAACAGTCCAAGTCTTAACTTAAACAGGAGCCGTTAAGACATGCCTAATTTCTTTATCGATCGCCCGATTTTTGCGTGGGTGATCGCCATTATCATCATGTTGGCAGGGGGGCTGGCGATCCTCAAACTGCCGGTGGCGCAATATCCTACGATTGCACCGCCGGCAGTAACGATCTCCGCCTCCTACCCCGGCGCTGATGCGAAAACAGTGCAGGACACGGTGACACAGGTTATCGAACAGAATATGAACGGTATCGATAACCTGATGTACATGTCCTCTAACAGTGACTCCACGGGTACCGTGCAGATCACCCTGACCTTTGAGTCTGGTACTGATGCGGATATCGCGCAGGTTCAGGTGCAGAACAAACTGCAGCTGGCGATGCCGTTGCTGCCGCAAGAAGTTCAGCAGCAAGGGGTGAGCGTTGAGAAATCATCCAGCAGCTTCCTGATGGTTGTCGGCGTTATCAACACCGATGGCACCATGACGCAGGAGGATATCTCTGACTACGTAGCGGCGAATATGAAAGATGCCATCAGCCGTACGTCGGGCGTGGGTGATGTTCAGTTGTTCGGTTCACAGTACGCGATGCGTATCTGGATGAACCCGAATGAGCTGAACAAATTCCAGCTAACGCCGGTTGATGTCATTACCGCCATCAAAGCGCAGAACGCCCAGGTTGCGGCGGGTCAGCTCGGTGGTACGCCGCCGGTGAAAGGCCAACAGCTTAACGCCTCTATTATTGCTCAGACGCGTCTGACCTCTACTGAAGAGTTCGGCAAAATCCTGCTGAAAGTGAATCAGGATGGTTCCCGCGTACTGCTGCGTGATGTGGCGAAGATTGAGCTGGGTGGTGAGAACTACGACATCATCGCAGAGTTTAACGGCCAACCGGCTTCCGGTCTGGGGATCAAGCTGGCGACCGGTGCAAACGCGCTGGATACCGCTGCGGCAATCCGTGCTGAACTGGCGAAGATGGAACCGTTCTTCCCGTCGGGTCTGAAAATTGTTTACCCGTACGACACCACGCCGTTCGTGAAAATCTCTATTCACGAAGTGGTTAAAACGCTGGTCGAAGCGATCATCCTCGTGTTCCTGGTTATGTATCTGTTCCTGCAGAACTTCCGCGCGACGTTGATTCCGACCATTGCCGTACCGGTGGTATTGCTCGGGACCTTTGCCGTCCTTGCCGCCTTTGGCTTCTCGATAAACACGCTAACAATGTTCGGGATGGTGCTCGCCATCGGCCTGTTGGTGGATGACGCCATCGTTGTGGTAGAAAACGTTGAGCGTGTTATGGCGGAAGAAGGTTTGCCGCCAAAAGAAGCTACCCGTAAGTCGATGGGGCAGATTCAGGGCGCTCTGGTCGGTATCGCGATGGTACTGTCGGCGGTATTCGTACCGATGGCCTTCTTTGGCGGTTCTACTGGTGCTATCTATCGTCAGTTCTCTATTACCATTGTTTCAGCAATGGCGCTGTCGGTACTGGTAGCGTTGATCCTGACTCCGGCTCTTTGTGCCACCATGCTGAAACCGATTGCCAAAGGCGATCACGGGGAAGGTAAAAAAGGCTTCTTCGGCTGGTTTAACCGCATGTTCGAGAAGAGCACGCACCACTACACCGACAGCGTAGGCGGTATTCTGCGCAGTACGGGGCGTTACCTGGTGCTGTATCTGATCATCGTGGTCGGCATGGCCTATCTGTTCGTGCGTCTGCCAAGCTCCTTCTTGCCAGATGAGGACCAGGGCGTATTTATGACCATGGTTCAGCTGCCAGCAGGTGCAACGCAGGAACGTACGCAGAAAGTGCTCAATGAGGTAACGAATTACTATCTGACCAAAGAAAAGAACAACGTTGAGTCGGTGTTCGCCGTTAACGGCTTCGGCTTTGCGGGACGTGGTCAGAATACCGGTATTGCGTTCGTTTCCTTGAAGGACTGGGCCGATCGTCCGGGCGAAGAAAACAAAGTTGAAGCGATTACCATGCGTGCAACACGCGCTTTCTCGCAAATCAAAGATGCGATGGTTTTCGCCTTTAACCTGCCCGCAATCGTGGAACTGGGTACTGCAACCGGCTTTGACTTTGAGCTGATTGACCAGGCTGGCCTTGGTCACGAAAAACTGACTCAGGCGCGTAACCAGCTGCTTGCAGAAGCAGCGAAGCACCCTGATATGTTGACCAGCGTACGTCCAAACGGTCTGGAAGATACCCCGCAGTTTAAGATTGATATCGACCAGGAAAAAGCGCAGGCGCTGGGTGTTTCTATCAACGACATTAACACCACTCTGGGCGCTGCATGGGGCGGCAGCTATGTGAACGACTTTATCGACCGCGGTCGTGTGAAGAAAGTTTACGTCATGTCAGAAGCGAAATACCGTATGCTGCCGGATGATATCGGCGACTGGTATGTTCGTGCTGCTGATGGTCAGATGGTGCCATTCTCGGCGTTCTCCTCTTCTCGTTGGGAGTACGGTTCGCCGCGTCTGGAACGTTACAACGGCCTGCCATCCATGGAAATCTTAGGCCAGGCGGCACCGGGTAAAAGTACCGGTGAAGCAATGGAGCTGATGGAACAACTGGCGAGCAAACTGCCTACCGGTGTTGGCTATGACTGGACGGGGATGTCCTATCAGGAACGTCTCTCCGGCAACCAGGCACCTTCACTGTACGCGATTTCGTTGATTGTCGTGTTCCTGTGTCTGGCGGCGCTGTACGAGAGCTGGTCGATTCCGTTCTCCGTTATGCTGGTCGTTCCGCTGGGGGTTATCGGTGCGTTGCTGGCTGCCACCTTCCGTGGCCTGACCAATGACGTTTACTTCCAGGTAGGCCTGCTCACAACCATTGGGTTGTCGGCGAAGAACGCGATACTTATCGTCGAATTCGCCAAAGACTTGATGGATAAAGAAGGTAAAGGTCTGATTGAAGCGACGCTTGATGCGGTGCGGATGCGTTTACGTCCGATCCTGATGACCTCGCTGGCGTTTATCCTCGGCGTTATGCCGCTGGTTATCAGTACTGGTGCTGGTTCCGGCGCGCAGAACGCAGTAGGTACCGGTGTAATGGGCGGGATGGTGACCGCAACGGTACTGGCAATCTTCTTCGTTCCGGTATTCTTTGTGGTGGTTCGCCGCCGCTTTAGCCGCAAGAATGAAGATATCGAGCACAGCCATACTGTCGATCATCATTGATACAACGTGTAATCACTAAGGCCGCGTAAGCGGCCTTTTTTATGCATAACCTACGAACATTAAGGAGTAATTGAACCACCAACTCAGGATCTCATACGAAAACCAGTATTAACCACGGATAAAATTCATAAAAAATACTGATTGTTAGTTAATTTATATTAAGTAGCGCTAATAGATTTAATAATCCATAATCATTTAGAGGCTATTCTTAATTATTTGCGGTAATTCTTTATTCATTCCTCGGTTATTACGTCATATTCAGAGCAATCCTGGTATTAGTGTCACCAATTTCATCTGGCGATAATCCTGAAATGTTATAAACTGTTCGAGCAAACTGCTTTTACCTACTGCGGGTTGGTGCTAGTATGAAAAAGTGAGTCCTGTCCCGCTTCCTTCCTAATTGTAATTTTTCGTAATAATGCGATGAAAACCTGCAAAGAGTGGCTTATAGTTAAGCTAACAAACGAGAGGGCAAGTCCAGGTCAGTAAGTTTTTTCCATCCCGAAAGGTGTCCGTTAGTTCAACCGCTAAGAAGGGGACGCGTTATGGATGAATACTCACCCAAAAGACATGATATCGCACAGCTTAAGTTTCTCTGTGAAACCCTGTATCATGACTGCCTTGCAAACCTTGAAGAAAGCAATCATGGCTGGGTTAACGACCCAACCTCGGCGATCAACCTCCAGTTGAATGAACTGATTGAGCATATTGCGACCTTCGCACTTAATTACAAAATTAAGTATAATGAAGACAATAAGCTCATTGAGCAGATCGACGAATATCTGGATGACACCTTTATGTTGTTCAGTAGTTATGGTATTAATATGCAGGATCTTCAGAAATGGCGGAAGTCAGGTAATCGACTATTCCGTTGTTTTGTCAATGCGACGAAAGAGAATCCTGCGAGTTTATCTTGTTAGAATTATTACAACCATGGGTAGAAGTATGTCCGAAAAACCTTTAACGAAAACCGATTATTTAATGCGTTTACGTCGTTGCCAGACAATTGACACGCTGGAGCGTGTTATCGAGAAAAATAAATACGAATTATCAGATAATGAACTGGCGGTATTTTACTCAGCCGCAGATCACCGCCTCGCCGAATTGACTATGAATAAACTGTACGACAAGATCCCTTCCTCAGTATGGAAATTTATTCGCTAATAAATAATTCGCTTTCGGAGCTATAACCGGCTGTTTATTAAGAATTTTATACTTTTTCGCCATGAAGACATACCCTATGTGATCTTTATCACACAGATGTAATGGGAACGTTCTCTTCACTGACTTTTCGTCTTACTGTGTTGCCGCATTTTCAGCAACCGGAGGTCAGTAATGAGCACAGAAAAAGAAAAGATGATTGCTGGTGAGTTGTATCGCTCGGCAGATGAGACGTTATCTCGCGATCGCCTGCGCGCTCGTCAGCTTATTCACCGATACAATCATTCCCTGGCGGAAGAGCACACATTACGCCAGCAAATTCTCGCTGATTTATTCGGTCAGGTGACAGAGGCTTATATTGAGCCAACGTTTCGCTGTGACTATGGCTATAACATTTTTCTCGGTAATAATTTTTTCGCCAACTTCGATTGCGTGATGCTTGATGTCTGCCCTATTCGCATCGGTGATAACTGTATGTTGGCACCAGGCGTTCATATCTACACGGCAACACATCCCATCGACCCTGTAGCACGTAATAGCGGTGCTGAACTGGGGAAACCCGTCACCATCGGTAATAACGTCTGGATTGGCGGACGCGCGGTCATTAACCCTGGTGTGACCATTGGTGATAACGTCGTGGTAGCCTCAGGTGCAGTTGTCACAAAAGATGTCCCGGACAACGTTGTCGTGGGCGGTAATCCAGCCAGAATAATTAAAAAATTGTAATCGGTTTTTCGCAACTGTTATGCAAAATTGTGGTAAATCTGTTACTTTCCCTCTACTATTCCCACGTTAAAATAGGGTGTTCCCTGGAAAGTTGCAGATACCACGAAGGCAAACGATGACCGAAATACAACGCCTGCTGACCGAAACGATTGAGTCTCTGAATACCCGCGAAAAACGCGACAACAAACCCCGCTTTAGTATCAGTTTTATCCGTAAACATCCGGGGCTGTTTATCGGTATGTACGTTGCTTTTTTTGCCACCCTGGCGGTGATGTTGCAGTCCGAAACGCTGTCAGGCTCTGTCTGGCTACTGGTTGTATTATTTATCCTGCTTAATGGTTTCTTCTTTTTCGATGTCTACCCACGCTACCGCTATGAAGATATCGACGTGCTGGATTTCCGCGTTTGCTATAACGGCGAATGGTACAACACGCGCTTTGTACCTGCCGCGCTGGTTGAAGCCATCTTGAACTCTCCGCGTGTCGCGGATGTTCATAAGGAACAACTGCAAAAAATGATCGTCCGTAAAGGTGAACTGTCTTTTTACGATATTTTTACCCTCGCTCGCGCCGAATCAACATCTTAAGTTAGGGTTACATACCAGGCGTAAAGCTCTGCGCCTGGTCAAATGACAACGATCGTTTCCACCCATCACTTCATGAAATACCAGCTCTACCTCCTTATCTCCTGCCAGCCTTTTTCCACAATCAGATATACTTTCCCTACACTGTGTTAATAAGGATATGCTGGTGAGAACACGACATCTGGTCGGCCTTATTTCGGGAGTACTGATTCTTTCAGTATTGCTGCCTGTCGGCTTAAGCATCTGGCTGGCCCATCAGCAGGTAGAAACATCGTTTATTGAAGAGCTGGATACCTATTCCTCCCGCGTCGCTATTCGAGCCAATAAGGTGGCGACACAAGGGAAAGATGCGCTGCAGGAGCTGGAAAGATGGCAAGGCGCTGCCTGTAGCGAAGCCCATCTCATGGAAATGCGTCGGGTATCTTACAGTTATCGCTATATTCAGGAAGTGGTTTATATCGATAACAACGTTCCCCAGTGTTCGTCTCTGGAGCATGAAAGTCCGCCCGATACCTTCCCCGAGCCAGGTAAAATTTCGAAAGATGGTTATCGTGTCTGGTTAACATCGCATAACGATTTAGGCATTATCCGTTACATGGTCGCCATGGGAACGGCACATTATGTCGTCATGATCGACCCCGCTTCCTTTATTGATGTCATTCCCTATAGCTCATGGCAAATTGATGCCGCCATTATTGGCAATGCCCATAACGTTGTCATAACCAGCAGCGATGAAATTGCTCAGGGAATTATTACCAGGCTACAAAAAACACCCGGTGAGCATATCGAAAATAATGGAATCATTTACGATATCCTGCCCTTCCCGGAGATGAATATTTCGATCATCACCTGGGCTTCAACGAAAATGTTGCAGAAAGGCTGGCATCGGCAAGTCTTTATTTGGTTACCGCTCGGGTTGGTGATTGGCCTGCTGGCAGCGATGTTTGTGCTGCGTATTTTGCGCCGTATCCAGTCACCGCATCATCGGCTGCAGGATGCTATCGAAAATCGTGATATTTGCGTGCACTATCAGCCGATTGTCTCCTTAGCCAATGGCAAAATTGTCGGTGCTGAGGCACTGGCGCGCTGGCCGCAGACAGACGGTAGTTGGTTGTCACCAGATAGTTTTATTCCGCTGGCACAGCAAACGGGCCTTTCTGAGCCATTGACGCTACTGATTATAAGAAGCGTCTTTGAAGATATGGGCGACTGGCTGCGTCAGCATCCACAGCAGCATATTTCGATCAATCTTGAATCCACCGTGCTCACCTCGGAAAAAATCCCGCAATTGCTGCGTGAAATGATCAATCACTATCAGGTTAATCCCAGACAGATCGCGCTTGAACTCACTGAACGCGAGTTTGCCGATCCGAAAACCAGCGCCCCGATAATTTCTCGCTACCGGGAGGCGGGCCATGAAATTTATCTTGATGATTTTGGTACGGGGTATTCAAGTTTAAGTTATTTACAGGATCTGGATGTCGACATTCTGAAGATCGATAAATCTTTCGTTGATGCGCTGGAATATAAAAATGTCACGCCGCATATCATCGAAATGGCAAAAACACTGAAACTGAAAATGGTAGCGGAGGGAATCGAAACCAGTAAACAAGAAGAGTGGCTACGCCAGCATGGCGTGCACTACGGTCAGGGCTGGCTCTACAGCAAGGCATTACCGAAAGAAGATTTCTTACGCTGGGCCGAGCAACATTTGTGAATTTTTGGGCTGACGGCACGCCGCACAGCCCGTCACGCTACCTATTCGTCGATGATTGACTCGAATCCGCCATAGATCATTCGCTTGCCGTCAAACGGCATGGACTCGCCGAACTCTTTCATCCGTGGGTCCGACATCATCTTTTGATTAGCAGCGTCGCGGACCTCTTTTGAAGGGTATTCAATCCAGCTAAAGACAACCTCTTCATTCTCTTCCGCTTTCACCGCCATACGAAAATCGGTCACTTTGCCATCCGGTACATCGCTGGCCCAGCATTCGACAATACGAAGCGCGCCAAACTCTTTAAACAATGGCGCGGCCTTAGCGGCCATTTCCCGATAGGCATCCTTTTTATCGGCAGGAACGGCAACCACAAAACCATCAACATACTTCATCAGACATACCTCCGAAGCGTACTGCGCAGCCAGACAATTCTTGCGACGTCAGTTGTGGTTAAAGTTTAGCCATGTTGGGATTTTTTGACGAAACGGTGGGAGGCAGAAATGGGTGGGGGCCCTGCCATCAGCCATTAGTACTAAATTGTGTTGGTTAATCAATTGGTTATAGTGGTAGTACTACAACAGTACTGTACCACTCTAGATAGTACCGTCCAGCACAAAATCTTGCAAGGTAACGTGTTTCAATAGATTTGTTATTATGTTTATTGATTTTTCTTTTTTATATCCTGCCTGACCGCAAGGTCGCATAAATTTATGCACCACTTAGAAAGTACATGAATACTTCTAAAACAATTTACGAATGTATCAGTAAGAAAGTACAAAGATACTCGCTAAATCATCTAATAATGTACCAGTTAAAAAGTACAAAGATAGTGCCTAAATGATATATGATTTTTTGACTTGAATAGTAATGATATTGTCAAGAAAAAGTTGCAACTATTCCTTGATTGGGGCAATTTTGCCCGTTAACATATAGCCAATCGAACATAAACAACAGCCGTAGGAGGTTAACCATGAGATGAATTTTAATTTAGAGGAGTGACAAAATGTCAAAGAAAAACGGTAAAATAAAAACAAAAAATAAAATCAGGACTAATAGGAAGTCATTGAACAAATCAGTTCGAAAGAAAGAAAAGGTTAATTTCATTCAACTAACATTCTCTCAGTACGAGAATATCCTACTAAGTGATATGACAAGTGCTAGGATTTGTAATTTACTTAAAGTTAATTGCGATCAAGATTTCATTAGCAATTTACGCAAAAATAAAGTGCCAGAGTATCGTGAATGGTTCAAGAAGGTACGTGGAGTATAACCCCACCCATTTTCTTCTTAAATAAAAAGCCTGAGTATTAGGAATACATCAGGCCAATATTAATTAACATCTTCCATAGGGGTATTTATCATGGCAAAAAAAGAAAGGATTTATAACAATAAAAAGTTAGAAGAAGCACTAAAACGTGTTACTTACAGTGGCCTAACATCAGAAGCAACTCTAATAATTAACCAGACGATTCAAGAGTGTAAATCATTGGGAAAGTACAAGTTACCTGTTAAAGATGTCTTCTACATCGTCAAACACGCTACAGAGCTTTCAAAAGTACAGGTTAAGTATTATCTTACCTTAACCCGTTCAGATCAGATGAAGAAATTTGCAGCAAGTGAATCATCTATCGAGAAGTACAAATTAGCCTGTACCGCAGTTGCTAAAGCATTGGATAAGTTTGTAGAAGAAGGTGGTACGCTATGTGGACTAAAGAAAGCATTGCCTGGTAAGCCATTAACCGACGAACAGAAGAACGCAGTACAGGAACTATTGAACAGTAATGCCTCAGCGAAAGATCTGATTGCATATCTACGAACCATTGTTTAATCGTACCTATAACCGTAACTTAAAACTAAGAAATACGGTTATCATGATTATTAGTGAATTATTATTCAAATAAAAGTCCGTAAAATCAGTAGGTTATTCTTGTTTTGTGCAGTGGGGTGAATAACCGTAACTTAATATAATATTGCCTTTCACCTGATATTTTGAATGTATTAGCCTTACTGATATTCAGTATCTAAAGAGCCTAACTTCGCTTTGCTTGTTAGTCTCTATAAAAACCAAATATCAGATCGTAACTTTGCGTTTTTCTCGCAGTACTCGAAAGCACGCCAAAGCCGTTACTCGCTTTCGCTCAAACAGATAACAGTACTGACAAATGAAGTACTCAAAGTGTTTTTAGGTCGGATTATCAATTTACAAGGGGCATCAAATGCCCCCATGTTTATGATTTTATGTAATTAGGATTTCTGAATCTAAAGAATCGTGGTGATTCTTTATCATTGTTCGATATGTCTGCAACAGTTTTATCGCAGTAATATAATGTCGTTCCAGTGCTATATATGATAAGGATAATATAAGAGACATTTAATACCATGCTTTGATTCCATATCTGGTGCATGGAAAGTATAAAGCAAGCGTACCATGTAGCTATAATTAGCTTGCTTAGAAATATATTAATCTTAGTGACTGATGGGCGTTTGGTTCTATGGTTTTCGAAGAAGAAAAGTTTATAAAGGTTTCCTGTGACATAATATTCAATTTTATCAATTATAAACTCCCAGTTTTCTTGCCAATACTTACTACCGATATTCACATAACAAAAACATAAAGCAAAAACAGAACCAATGATCGCAAGTGCAGGGGCTAAGAAAGTATAGTTGTCATGGGTGAACAAATAACCAAATGCAGCTGTTATTACAGTGAAGAATGCGAAGAAGTATGTAGCACGCTTCCAATAGAGATCTATTTCAAACTTTCTTATGTCGTGGGCTTTATCAAGTGCGAGGGTGATTTTTTTATGATCAATTGAATCTTGGATAATTGGACCTTCACAATCAATAAATTCTGCGAAAAAGTCCTTATCTTCTGGTCTTATTTCAATAACTTCTTTATTATTCTCGTCCATAATCAAATCGCTTTAGGATAAAACGGAAGTATACAAAGAATTTATTCGTTCTGTATACTACGAGAAAGTACTCCCCCTTGCTAATGGGTAGGTTTGTTGGGTGTGAGGGGGAATACTCAAAACGGCAGTTCTTCTTGTCCACAAAACCAACCATCTTCATGAAGCCTGGCAATTCATCTTCCCTCGCCAGATAAGCTAACCCTTCCAGTACTGACCAGAGCGAAGCGACTTCGATCCGATTTATCCCCCTCCATGATGGTGTTCCCGACAAAACGCACAAGAAGCCCCCC
>ERZ773139.3106-NODE-3106-length-15406-cov-5.682887_pt1 | contig 15406 bp, 14 predicted proteins | sample MGYA00580854_ERZ773139 | MGnify/ENA primary metagenome ERZ773139 (study PRJEB29015, sample SAMEA2737809) | human gut metagenome | biome: human gut; feature: human-associated habitat; material: faeces | place: China | collected 2012 ...
GCGCAGTCCGGGGTGCAGGGCTTTAGCCCTGCTGTCCGATGGCGATCTTTTTGCCTTCGGGCTTGGGCTCTTCGTGGAGCTTGGGCAGATTGATGGTCAGAACGCCCTTGTCGTAGTCGGCCTTGATGCCGTTTTCATCAATGCCGTCCAGATTGAAGCTGCGCTCTACGTGGCCGCAGCGGCGCTCGCTGTAGACGTAGTTCTTCTTTTCTTCCTTCTTTTCGTTGTTCACATCGGCGCTGATGGTAAGGACGCCGTCCTTCACTTCCAGATTGATGTCCTTCTTGTCAATGCCGGGCAGATCAGCTTCCAGCACGTATTCGTTCTCTTCCTCGTGAACGTCCACGTTCATGGTGGGCAGGTTGGACGAATCATTGAAGAACTCCCGCATCATGGGGTCGTTGAACAGAGAAGGCATCATAGGGCTCAAATGGGCACGGCGGTAAGGGATCATCTTATACATAAGTCATCCTCCTAACAAATCGGGTGAAAATCGTTAAAAATTTCTGTTCCCGGGGGGAGCGGGTTTCTCTCCTGTTCCCCCTTGGAACGATGATAGTATAACATAAGGTCAAAGAAAGTCAAAGAAATAAGAATTTTCATAAAAGTCAAAAAAGGTCAAATAGTTGTGGAAGATCATTCAGTTTTGTTCTGTTTTCTAATAAATTCAAATTATTTTGCGATTTTTCTTCGTTTTTTATGTTTTTCAGAAAAAAAGTTTTTGAGAGAAGCTGAAAAGCGTTCCGGGGGAAAGGTCAAACTTTCCCCCGGAACGCTTCCGTCACGCACTCAGCATTCCCCCGCCAGCCGGCACCATGAGCAGGATCTCCAGTTCTTCGCCGGTGTTTCCGTCCAGATAGACCCGGAATTCCTGTCCGTCCCGCTGGCCGGTCAGCTCGTAGCAGAGCCGTTCCTCGTCCCGGTAGGGAATGACGCACAGGCGCACGTTCTTCACTTCCAGCCTTTCGCCCGCCCGCTGCCGGGCCTGCGCTTCTGTCAGGGATGGCGAAAGCGCCGTGCGGACGGTGTGATTCATCAGATAATTGTTGGCCTCCATGCCCACGATCTCGCCGGTGTCCATGCGCACCTGTACCTTGACCAGATCGGGATAGAGCAGCACGCCGTCCTGCAGGGCCACAAAGTTGATGACCGCCAGCCCGTCATAAATTTGATAGTGATTCTGTTCCATTTCGCCGTAGCCATGCGCCGAAAGAAACGCCTGCCCCCGGCGGATGCATTCTTCCGCCGTCAGGCTTTGGGGGAAAGAGGCGTGCTCCGGCACCATCCACAGCAAGCGCCCGCCCTTTTTCGTGACCTCGCAGTTCAAGACCGTGCCGTCGTTCAGGGTCAGCACCACGCCGTAGCTGGCCAGCGCCCCGGCGGTCTCCGCCCCGGAAACGGCGCTTTTCACCCGCTGCTCCCCCACATAGCTTTTCGCCAACTCAATGGCCTTTGCTCCGTCAATGACCTCCGTGCCCAGCGCTTTTGGCTCGCCGAAGCGCCGCGCATCGGAAAAAGCGCCGTCGTAGATCATGGTGGGGTATTCCATGCCGTTGTCCGGCTCAGCCACGCCCTCCAAAGGACGATCTTCCGCGGAGGGCTCCTCGTAGAACACGCTGCCGTTTACGGCCATGCGCAGACTTTCCTGCACCATAGCGTCCTGGGCCAGCGCGATCTGGCTCGTCAGCTGGACGCACTGCCCCCGCAGATTTTCCAGCAGGGTCAGCTGATCCACGGTCAGGGCTTCGCCCTGCGCCATTTGCAGGCATAGCTGGGAGGCGTACTCCGCCAACTGATTGCAGAATTTCAGCGTGTCCCCCATGGCCTGATGGGACAGGGGCAAGGCAGACAGGCCCGCCAGAACGCTTTCCGCCTGACGGCTCACCCCGGAAAACAACTCCGCCAACGTGCTTTGTTCCGACGCGACCCCGGCTTTGGTCAGCTTCAGGCCAATGGCCTGCAAATGCTCCCGCGCCTCGTACAAACGCTGCTGATAGCCCTCCTCCACCACGGCTCGGGCCTGATCCCGTTCACTGCGGTACTGGACGGCCACAAAGATCAGCGCGGCGGCGCAGACCGCCGCCAGCCCGACCCACAGGCTGTATTTGCGAATGTTTTTCATGGGTTCCTTCCTTTGCTTAAATGGCGAAATTGTGCTTTCCGATGGAAAGCTGCACCGTGCGCGTCCAGATCCACCCATTGGTGGCGGTGGACGGATTGTAATAATACAGGCATCCGCCGGTAGGGTCCCAGCCGTTGAGCGCATCCTTCGCCGCCCGGATGCTGTCGGAATCCGGGGTCAGGTTGATCTGCCCGTCATACACCGCGTCGAAGGCCCCGGCCTGATACACCACCCCGGCGATGGTATTGGGGAAGGATGGGCTTTTGACCCGGTTCAGCACCACTGCCGCCACGGCTACCTTGCCCACGTAAGGTTCGCCACGGGCCTCGCCGTGGACCAGTCGGGCCAGCAGATAACTGTCGCTTTCCTGATAGGCCGAGACGGAAACCGTCGACCCCAGCGAGATTCCCAGTGCCGCCGCGGTGCTGGCCCCCACCACACCGTCCACGTTCAGGCCGTTCTTGCGCTGAAACCACACCACCGCGTCATAGGTGACCTTGCCGAAGACGCCGTCGGCGCTGCCGGTCATGTACCCGTACTGGATCAGCTTCTGCTGCACCTTCCGCACGTCCTCGCCCTTGCTGCCCCAGGCCACCTGCGCATCCGCGTGGGCGAACGCCAGCATCAGGGCGAAGGTCAGAAGGGCCGCCGCCAGCTGCAAACAGAACTCCCGGCCGTCGAAGGGCTTTTCCGGCCCTCCCGCCGCCAACGAACGGAGGGCTTTGCGGGTCTTTTGCCAAAAGGGCGTTTTCTGCTGGGAAGGTTGAATGGGGTTCTCGGGCAGTTTCAATTTCATCGCCTCCGGCCGGTATTTTGGCCCGCGTCAGGGCGGGCGCTGTTTACAGGGGGAAGTATGTAACAAAACAGGGTGAAATATACATTTTTTCTTGACGTTGCCCGCCGGATTCCTTACAATAAAGGGTAAGACAGAAGGTTTCTGATTGAATGGACTGCCGCCCCTCGAACGGGGCTTTCAAAACTGCGGACCTCCCTGCGAAGCGCTTCTGCCGGGCGGAACCCGCTACATTGGCCCCGAGGGAGTTGCGTTTTCATGTCCTTTTCGTCGGATTGCAAAAAGGAGCTTTGTCTCCTGAACCCTGAAAAGCCCTGCTGCCGCATGAGTGAGCTTTCAGCGCTGTATATGACGCTGGGCAGCCTGAACCTGCTGGGCCGGGGCAAACTGAGCGTCCAGTTTACCGGCGAAAGCATGGCGGTAGCCCGCCGGGTCTATACCCTGCTGCAAAAGGGCTTGGAGCTTTCGCCTCAAATTCACTACGTGTCCACGGCCCATTTCGGCGGCACCCGGAAATGTGTGCTGACGCTTGGCCCCACCCAGACTCCGGCCTTCCTGTCCGCGCTGGGCATGATGACCATAGGGGAAAACGGCGAGGCCACCCTGCGCTCCACCTCGCCCAAGGTCAATCTGAACCGCTCCTGCTGTGTGCGGGCCTTCCTGCGGGGAGCCATGCTGGGCGGCGGTACCATGACCAACCCCGAGCAGGGGTATCATCTGGAGCTGGGCTACCGGGATGAAAATTTCCGGGACTGCGTTGCCAAATGCCTGCAGAAGGTGGGGCTGCCCATCCACCAGTCCTCCCGGAAGGGCAAGGACTTCCTTTATTTGAAGCAATCCGACCAGATCGTCACATTTCTGACGGCGGCGGGGGCGCATCAGGCGGTGATGGAGATGGAGAACCTCCGAGTGCAGCGGCAGGTGCTCAGCTCGGTGAACCGGGCCATGAACTGCGACAGCGCCAATTTGCAAAAGCAGATGAACGCCAGTGACGAACAGCTTCGGGCCATCGAGCGGCTGGCGAAGCAGGACGGGCTCAAGAGCCTGCCCAAAGCCCTGCAGGAGATCGCCGTCGCCCGGCTCAACGCCCCCGACCTGACATTGGAACAGTTGGGTCAGACCCTGAACCCGCCCCTCAGCAAAAGCGGCGTTAATCATCGGATGCGCCGGCTGATGGAATACGCCGCAGAATCCAAAGAAGCGTCCCAAAAATGAAACGCCGCCGTCGGGCGGCTGGAAATGAGGAACATCCCATGAGAAAAGAAATGCTGAACCTGAAAAACATGCGCCCCATCAACCGGGAGATCGCCGGGCAGGTCGCCACGCTGGCGTCCCGGTTCGACTGCACCTTTGTGATGGAGTTCGCCAATTCCATCGTCAACATGAAAAGTATGCTGGGGCTTTTAAGTCAGATGCTGCCCATGAACGAGTCTGTCGTGCTCCGAACCGAGGGCGAAGGCGAAAACGAAGCCATGGACGCCATGCTGAAGCTGCTGAAGGAATACGAAAAGTAAAAAGGCGTTTTCGCTCCCCTTTTTCCTGCGAAAAAATCCCCCGCAGGGAGAAGGAGCGGCGTTGCCTTTTTTGCCCAAAATCCTGTTGATAATTTTTCGGAAAAAATGTGGGAGCGATTCCCAAACCCTTTGCCGCAAAAAGAAAAGGATTTTCCATAGGCGATTTTCCACAGGCTGTGGAAACATGGAAAACCAACGGGAATCGTCAAAAGCAGACAGGGATTTTGCCCATTATTTCCCCCGAAAAGGCAGGAAAAAACCCCTCTCAGAGAGAATTTTTGAGAGAAGAGCTTTTCAGACGGTCAAAATCGCGTTTTGAGGACTCTTCCCAACCTGCCTAAGAGGGGCGATACGTGGAAAACCTGGGGAAATCCTCCTTCTTTTCCACGGGGATTCCATGGGGGTTTTCCCTTTGCGGAAAAAGGGTTGAACCGCTTTTCCATGGTTTCCACAGCCCCTACTACTACTACTGAATTTACTTACTACTACATCGGATTGGATCGGAGGTTCCGAAATGAAGTTTGAATGTTCCGCCCAAGATTTGTTCTACGGCCTGCAAAACGCCACCCGGGCGCTGAGTTCCCGCCCCGCCATGCAGATTCTCGAAGGCGTGCTGCTTTCCTGCGATGAAGACGGCGTGCTGCTGCAGTGCTCCGACGGTTCCCTGAGCATCAAGACCCAGGTGTCCGCCACCGTGGCCGAGCCAGGTCAGGTCATTCTTCCCGGCCGTCTGCTGACGGAGATCGTCCGCAAGCTGCCCGAAGGCACCGTCACCTTCACCATGAACGAAAAAATGGCCGTGACCATCCGCTGCGGCCAGAGCCGTTCCACCATCACCGGCGTAGCCACAGACGAGTTCCCCCAGATGAAGGATCTGTCCGGCACCTTCGCCCTTCACTTCCCTCAGGGCAAGCTGAAGGACATGATCTCCAAAGTGACCTTCGCCATTGCCGTGCAGGAGAGCCGTCAGGCTCTTACCGGCTGCCTGATGGAGGTCAGCCGCACCGAGCTGCATCTGGTGGGTCTGGACGGTTTCCGTCTGGCGCTGCAGCGCTATCACGGCGACTTCGTGCTGCCGGATGATAAGGAAGAAATCAAGGCCATCATCCCCGGCCGTGTCATGACCGAACTGACCCACATCATGGAAGACACCGACGAAATGGCTACCTTCCATCTGGACAACACCCACATGATGGCCGTCATCGGAAATACCACCGTCGTTACCAGCCTGCTGGCCGGTGAATACATCAATTATAAGCAGATTCTGCCCACCTCCTGGCAGACCCGCGTCACCGTGAAGCGCAAGGAGCTGCAGGACGCCATCGAGCGCGCCAGCCTGATGGCCAAGGAAGGCAAGAACAACCTGATCCGCATGAAGGCCTCTCAGGGCTCCCTGACCATCACCTCCAACAGCGAAATGGGCGACGTTCGGGAAGAAATGGAGGCCCATCTGGAGGGCGTGGACATCGAGATCGCCTTCAACAGCCGCTATATCAGCGACGTCATCCGCAACGTGGACGAAGAATGCTGCACCCTGAGCATGAATACGCCCGTCAGCCCGTGCGTCATCAGCCCCATGGATGGGGACGGCTATCTCTATCTGGTGCTGCCGGTCCGCGTATACAACTGAGGCGCGGCAAATGGATGATTTGAAGTACACCACCGCCAGCAACATCATCAACCTGCGGCAGAAAGCGGGTATGACCCAGTCGGAGCTGGCGGCGCTCATCAACTATTCCGACAAGTCCGTTTCCAAATGGGAACGAGCCGAGGCGGTGCCGGACGCTTACGTACTCAAGAAAATGAGCGAGATCTTCGGCGTGACGGTCGACTATCTGCTCAGCCCCCACGATGGCTGGGATCAGGATCCCCGGCAGAAAAAACCAGCGTACAGCAATCAGGTCATCATTCTTCTGTCCGTGACCGGCGTCTGGATGCTGGCGCTGATCCTGTTCATCTCCCTGTGGCTGCTGGGCAATCTGGTGTGGATCATCTTCATCTACGCCATCCTTTTCTCCATGCTGGTGCTGCTGGTGCTGAACTCCGTTCTGGAGCAGGGCAGGCACAATTATTTCATCATCAGTGCGCTGCTTCTTTCCGTCGTAGCGTCGCTGTACTTCTCTTTCCTGTATTTCGGAAAGCAGAACTACTGGCAGCTGTTTCTGCTGCTGGCCCCGGCGTGGATCGTAGTCTATCTGGCCTCCCGCCTGCGGAAGCGGCCTGACAAAGAAAAGAACGCATAAAGCAAACGCCCTGCGGAGAAACATCCGCAGGGCGTTTTAGTCAGGGCAGGCCGGTTGACACGCCTGTATTCCCCGTGATACAATAACGGCAGGAAGGGATGACGCAGTGGTTGGCTTCTCCCCTCCCTTAAGCGAGTTGAGACGCCCTCCAGTTAGCGCTGGGTGGCGTCTCTGCTTTTATTTATCGCGGTTGTTGATTAACAAAGAAACAACAAGAGTGATGATCATGATAACGATAGACAACATTTCGTAGTCGGTCATCATGCTCACCCCCCTTTTGTAAAAAAAGAGAGCGGAAAAGCGAACGCCATCTTTGACCTTCCTGCCGGAAGCAGAATGCTTCCCGATCATTGCAGCATAGCGCATCACAGCCGCCAATTTGCCAAAGTATTTATTGTGTCTATCCATGAAGTGTGTTATGCTTTCGAGGATGAGCATTCCAAGGAGGAAGCAACGGATGGAAAATCCCAGCGTGATCTTCGGCGAAAACTGCTTTGACGATTCGGTCATGCAGAACCGCCTGCCCAAGGAAACCTACAAAGCGCTCCGGCGGACCATTGAAGAAGGCCGTTCGCTGGATCCCAGCCTGGCGGGGGTGATCGCCAACGCCATGAAGGACTGGGCGCTGGAAAAGGGCGCGACCCATTATACGCACTGGTTCCAGCCCATGACCGGCGTGACCGCCGAAAAGCACGATTCCTTCATCGGCGCGCCGAAAAACGGCAAGGTGCTGTGTGAGTTCAGCGGCAAGGAGTTGGTCTGCGGCGAGACGGACGCCAGCTCGTTCCCTTCGGGCGGACTGCGTGCCACCTTCGAGGCGCGGGGCTATACCACATGGGATCCCACCAGCTATGCCTTTGTGAAGGACGAGACCCTGTATATTCCCACGGCGTACTGCTCCTACGGCGGGCAGGCGCTGGACAAAAAAACGCCGCTGCTGCGTTCCATGCAGGCCCTGAATAAGCAGGCCCTTCGCATTCTGCGTCTGTTCGGCAATCAGAACGCCGTGCGGGTGTATCCCACCGTGGGCACCGAGCAGGAATATTTTCTGATCGATAAGGCGCTGTATCTCCAGCGGCCCGACCTGATCGTCACCGGCCGCACCCTGTACGGGGCCAAGCCGCCAAAGGGGCAGGAACTGGACGATCATTTCTTTGGCGCGATCAAGCCGCGGGTCCACGCCTTTATGCGGGAGCTGGACGAAGAACTCTGGAAGCTGGGCGTGCTGGTCAAGACCGAGCATAACGAAGTCGCTCCCTCTCAGCATGAGCTGGCACCGATTTTCAGCACGGTGAATATCGCCGCTGACCATAACCAGCTCACCATGGAGATCATGAAGAAGGTGGCTGACCGCCACGGCATGGTGTGTCTGCTGCACGAAAAGCCCTTCGGCGGGGTCAACGGCAGCGGCAAACACAATAACTATTCCCTGTCCACCGATACGGGCGTGAACCTGCTGGAACCCGGCGAGACCCCCAGCGAGAACGCCCAGTTCCTTCTGTTCCTGTCCGCTATTCTGGCGGCGGTGGACGATTATCAGGATCTGCTTCGAGTCACAGTGGCCTACGCGGGCAACGATCACCGTCTGGGCGCTAACGAGGCCCCGCCGGCCATCATTTCCGTGTTTCTGGGCGACGAACTCAATGAGATCATCGAGTCCATCGTTAACGCCTCCAAGTATGAGAGCCACCAGCGGGATCAGATGCGGCTGGGCGTGCACATCCTGCCCAAGTTCCCCAAGGATTCCACCGACCGCAACCGCACCTCGCCCTTCGCCTTTACGGGCAATAAATTCGAGTTCCGTTCGCTGGGCAGCAGTCAGAGCGTGTCCGGCCCCAATGTGGTGCTGAACACCATCATCGCCGACACCCTGATGCACATGGCCGATGAGCTGGAACAGGCGGAGAACTTCACCGCCGCCGTGGATGAGCTGATTCGCCGCACCCTGCGGGAGCATATGCGCATCATCTTTAACGGCAACGGCTACGATGCGTCCTGGGTGGAGGAAGCCGCCCGCCGGGGTCTGTTAAACCTGTCCAGCACGGTGGACGCACTGCCCTATTACATCCACCAGAAGAATCTGGACCTGTTCGAGCGGCAGAAGGTCTTCAGCGCGCAGGAGGTTCACAGCCGCTACGAGATCAAGCTGGAAAACTACGTCAAGGTCATCGACATCGAGGCCCTGAGCATGCTGGATATTGCCCGGCGGATGATCCTGCCCGCCGCCATCGCCTATTCCGGCACGGTGGCGCAGGAGGCCGCTCAGAAGAAGCAGGTCTGCCCCGATTTGCCGATGGAGACCGAAACCCGGCTGCTGATCGACATTCAGCGGCAGATGGATCGGTTGACGAAGGGCTGCGACAGCCTGCAAAACGCTCTGAACGAGATTGCGCCCCTTCAGGACACGCTGGAAAAGGCGCAGGCCACCCGGGATCGGATCGTGCCCGCCATGGCGGAGCTGCGCGCCGCCGGGGATATGCTGGAAACGCTGGTAGGGGCCGACTATTGGCCCATGCCCACCTATCAGATGATGCTGCAGGGCTGAAAAACAAATATTGACCCGCCGCTCTTTTTTCAGAGCGGCGGATTTTTTTGGACAAATGGCATAAGAAAACGAAAGCAAAGGAGCACTATGCCTGTTTACCGAAAAAATGGCGCAAAAAAAGCCTGTCCGTAGGCACAGGCTTTTTTGCATGAAACGCGTTAATCTCTAAAATCGTTATCCGGCCGGTGAAAGACCAGAATCCCCTTGGCGGAGTTGGTAATGGCGAACGACACCAGCTCCCAGTCCTCCTGCTCCATCTCGTTGGCCTTTTTCTCGACTTCGGCGGCCATGCTCTTGGCCTTGGGCGCGTAATCGATCACAATCGTCTGATAAGCCATCTTCATTCCTCGTTTCTTCTCTTGCTTCTTCCAGATACAAAAATCATTTTACCAGAGAAAAGAAAAAACGGCCACCCTGAGAAAGTAAAATATAGGTCAAACTTGATAAAAAAACCCGTTGGCACGGCGTGTCAACGGGAGGAAAAGAAGGAAATCTTAGTACTGGCAGACGTTCTCCGGCTTCCCGGCCAGATAGGCTTCGATATTCTGGAAGACGATTCGGGCGCGGCGAATCATGGATTCCTGAGAAGCAAAGGCGATATGGGGAGTCAGCAGGGCATTGCGGGCGTGCAGCAGGGGTTCGCTGTCCGGGATGGGCGGCTCCTGATTGAACACGTCCACGCCAGCGCCGGCCAGACGACCCTCATTCAGGGCGGCGGCCAGAGCAGCGCTGTCCACGATGGGGCCACGGGCGCAGTTGATCAGCAGCGCGGTGGGCTTCATCAGGGCGATCATTTCCGCGCTGATCAGGCCGCGGGTGGAGGTGTTGTTGGGGGTATGGATGCTGACGATATCGCTCTGGGCCATTACGTCGGCCAGCGGCAGATAGGTGATGCCCAGCGCCTTGGCTTCCGGCTTTTCGGTGCGGGAATAGGCGATGACCTTTGCGCCGAAGGCCAGAAAAAGCCTGGCGGTAATCATACCGATGCGGCCCGTGCCGATGATGCCCACGGTCTTGCCCATGATCTCCCGGCCGGTCAGCCCGGCGGCGGTGCCGCCGCCATGCACCCGCTGCTGGGCCTCGTCCATATGGCGCAGCAGGTCGATGGTCATGCCGATGACCAGCTCGGCCACGGTCTGGTTGGAATAATTGGCGGCGTTGCAGATCTGCACGCCCTTGGCGCGGCAGGCTTCCAGCCCCACGTGGTCGATGCCGGTAAAGGCCACGTTCAGCATTTTCAGCTGATCGGCGGCCAGAATCACCTGATCGGGGTAGGGATTGTTGGCAATGGTGACCACCTCGCAGCCCATGCTGCGGAGGATCAGTTCAGCGGGATCGGTGGTCTTTTCCGGGTAGTAGATAAATTCGTGACCGGCCTTGCGGATCGGCTCGGACAGTTCTTCGATCAGTTCCGGGGTAACGCCGATGGGCTCCAACAGGCTAATACGCATGAAAAATGCTTCCTTTCTGTATCGTTGATTTTCGCGGGGTCAGGGCCGCAGGTAGTGATCCATCCAGCGGGTGATCTCCTGCAGACGCTTGACGCGGTTCTTCGGCTTGCCGCCCCGGGACAGCTCGTGGTTTTCGCCCTTGAACAGGCACAGACGAGCTTCCACCCCGTGGGAGCGGATAGCGTTGAACATCTGCAGACCCTCGATCTTCCAGCAGCGGTAATCCTCTTCGGAATGGATGAACAGGGTGGGCGTGGTGCATTGATCCGCCGCACTCAGGGGCGATTGGGCCCACACCTTGGCCACGTCCTGCGTGGTATGGGCGGCCAGATGACCGTCCACGAAGGTACGGCCGCAGTCGCTGGTGCCCTCCATGGAGACAAAGTTGGAAATGGAGCGCTGGGAGGCGGCGCAGGCAAAGCGGTGGGTGTGGCCGATGATCCAGTTGGTCATGAAGCCGCCGTAGGAACCGCCGGTAACGCCCAGCCGGTTCGCGTCCAGCTGGGGATAACGGGCCAGCACGCAGTCGGTGAAGTCCATCAGGTTCTGATATTCCACCGTGCCGTATTTGCCCCGGATAAAGGCAAAATCATCGCCCCGCGCGTCGCTGCCCCGGGGATTGGCGAAGAAGACAAAGTAGCCCTTGTTGGCCCAGACCTGCATTTCGTGATAGTACACCGGGCCATAGCAAAGCCGGGGGCCGCCGTGAATATCCAGAATGCCGGGATAGGTCTTGGCGGGGTCGAAGTGAGCGGGCTTGAGCACGAAGCCGTGAATCTCAAAGCCGTCCGGGTCGGTAAAGCGAACCTGCTCGGGCTTGATGATCTCGTGGCTGTCGCACCATTCCTGATTGAAGGCGGAAACCTGCCGCAGCCCGTCCGGCTCCACGGTGAACAGCTCCTGCAGGCGCATGTCCTGCATGGCCACACAGATCAGGCGGCCCTTGCACACATCGAACAGATCGACGGTGCCTTCGCCCTCCCATACGGGGGTCAGCCGGCCGTTCAGATCCAGCCGCACCAGACGGGCGTTATCCTCCAGCCCGGAGATCAGATACAGCGTATCGCCTTCCGCCTTGAAGCAGGTGCCGCCGCCGTAGCGAACGTCGCTGCCCACGGGGTTGCCGATGGTCAGGGCGCTGCAGCCCAGCCGCACCGGCTGGCCGCCCTCGACGGGCACCCGCCACAGGGCGGGGGGCTGGCTGTAATCATACTCGCCCATGTCCGTCCCGGCGAAAACCACCTGACCCGCCCAGAAATCCACCTGCCGGATGCGGTAGATGTCCTGCGGTACTACCTGAGTGGTCTTGCCGGTGGCAAAATCGTACAGGCGGATGCCGGTGCGGAAGTCCCGGCGGGTCTCAAAGTCGCCACCGTGATACACGACCACGCCGTCCTCCGGGCATACCTTCACGCCCTCCACGTCGAACAGGGGCGTAGTAATGGGGGTCAGAGCTCCGGTAGCGCTGTTGAACAGAAACAGGCCGACCCGGGTTTTGTTGATGACGCCGGAACCGTTGAACCAGAAGGGGTATTCGTCAAAAACGGTAAAATGCTCCCGCTCGATGAAAAGCTGCTTCAGGGCCTCCCGGCGCGCTTCGCCGGTCAGGTTCTTCAGCCGGGCCTCTTTTTCCAGATCCTTCCGGGCCTTGAGCACATAGGTGCTTGGGGCCAGCTTGCCGATGACCGAGGCGTTCAGCGGCACGGTGAAGACCCGCTCCGCCTCGCCGCCGGAAAGGGGCAGCCGGTAAAATGCGGTGTGCTCCTCGCCGGAAGCACGCAGCGCCTTGTCCGCTTCGTCCCTAAGGGTGGGGAACAGCAGCGCCTCGCTGCCGTCCCATACAAAGGACTTCACATCGCCCTGAGCGGTCAGCTGGCGCAGGGGCTTTCCGAGAGTGTACAGCCACAGGTTTGAATCGTAGCCGTTTTTTCCCTCATCCGCCCGGTGGGCGATCAGGGCGGCAGCATGGCCGTCCGGGGCCCATTGCAGGTCGGACATGGCATAGAAGGACAGAAAATCTTTCAATTCAATAGCTTGCATGGCTTTTCCCTCCCTTACGCCTTCAAATGAGCGTCCATCCACACGTCGATCTCCTCCAGCCGCTTGACGCGGTTCCACGGTTTGCCGGAGCGGGACAACTCATGGTTTTCGCCCTTGAAGAGACAGACCCGGCTCTCAACGCCCTGATGGATGAGCTGGGTGTACATCTGCAGCGCTTCGCCCAGCGGGCAGCGGAAGTCTTCGTCCGAATGCAGGAACAGCGTAGGCGTTACAGCGTTGCCCACGTATTTCAGCGGGGAGGACGACCAGCCATCGGCAGGCTTGATCCGGGCGGACACGCCGCCGAAACGGCAGGGGCTGTACATATAGGACCAGTCGCTGGCGCCTTCGTCCGTGATCCAGTTGGAAATAGAACGCTGGGAAGCTGCGCAGGCAAAGCGGTCGGTGTGGCCGATGATCCAGTTGGTCATATAGCCGCCGTAGGAACCGCCGGTAACGCCCAGACGCTTGGCGTCCAGCTGCGGATACCGTTCCAGCACCACATCTGTAAAGGCCATCAGGTCGTCGTAGTCCACTGTGCCGTAGCGGGTCATCAGGAAGCCGAATTCATCGCCCTTGCCGTCGCTGCCGGTGGGGTTGCAGAAGAAGACATAGTACCCACGGGCCGCCCATACCTGCATTTCATGCACATAGGAGGGGCCGTAGACGGTCTTGGGGCCGCCGTGGATCACCAGAATGCCGGGATAGCTTTGCCCGGGCTGCTCGTGAGCGGGATGGATGACCCAGCCCTGCACCGTGTCGCCGTGGGCGTTGACAAAGTCGCAGTCGTCGGGCTTCTGGATGGCATGGGTCTCTACGTAGGGCCGGTTGAAGGCGGTCAGGCAGGTTTCCTTGCCCGTCGCCAGATCCAGCGCGTAGATTTCCTGCAGGCCCATATGGCGGGTGGCGATCAGGTATGCCGTGCCGCCGCGCACGTCGATCGCGTCGATGGAGCCGGTCTCCCGGCTGACGATCTGCTCCTGTCCGTCCCGGATGCGGGCCAGATGGGCGGAGCCGTCCTGCGTCAGCACATGGTAAACGTCGCCATCCACTACCTGCAGCATCCGGCCGCCGCCGTAGCGGCAATCGCTGTTGATGGAGTTGTTCACCGGCATCTGGAAGGGGCTGCAGAGCACCTGTTCCTCCCCGGTGACTGCGTCGAGGGTATAGAACCAGGCGTTCTGGCTCCAGATATACCGGCTGCCGTCCGCGCCGGTAAAGAGCACCTTATCCCCCAGAAAGTCGATATGGCGCAGCTTGTAGCGATCCAGCGGCAGCAGCTGACGGGTCTCGCCGGTGGCTACGTCATAGACGAAAATGCCCAGCTTCTGCACTTCCATGTAGTCGATGTCCATGCCCATGTAGGCGATCATGCCGCCGTCCCTGCGCACGGCAAAGCCGTTGCGTACCTGAAAGGTCTCGCCGGTCAGGGGAGTCAGAGCGCCGGTGACGCTGTCGAACAGGTACAGCCGGTGACGGATGCCGCTGACGTAGCCCACGCCGTTTTCGGCAAAGGGCAGCTCGTTCAGTACCGTCCAGTCCGCGCCGCCCTCCGGCAGGTCTTCGGCGGGGTACAGCGTGGTCCTGGCCAGCAGCACGAAGCGGCGGTCGTCCACCCGCTTGATCTCCTCCACGAACAGGGGCACGGTAAAGGCGGGCAGCGCTTCGCCGCCGTCCAGCTTCAATTTCAGAAAGGATGTGGAGGGCGACAGCAGGGAGGAGGAACGCTCCCCCTTCAGCAGCACCGTATCGTCGTCCAGCCACAGAAAGCTCCGCACATTGCCGCTGCGGCTCACCTGATAGGTCTTCCCCGTGGTCAGATCCAGCCGCCAGAAATTGCACTGATAGCCGTCCCGGGCCTCATCGCACCGGCTTACCACAAAGCCCGCGTTTTTTCCGTCCGGGGACAGGGTCAGGGCAGAAAGAAAGGAAAAGTTCAGAAAATCCCGCAGCTGAACATCCTGCATGGAATGTCCTCCCTTCGTATGGTCGTATGCTGGAACGCCGGGCAAATACGTTGGTATCTGCCCGGCGTCGAAAAACTCCGCCAAAATGGCAGGGTCTTTTCATTACAGGTGACGGCGCTTCTTTTCCACCAGCGCGGCCTGATAGCCGAAGGCGCTCCACGCGTCTTCCTTGCCGGCTTCCAGCACGCGGCGGATCATGTCATCGCCCTTGGCGTCCTCACCGATCTCGTAGTAGTAGTTGGCCAGACCAAAACCCATGGTGACCAGTTCCAGATCGTTGGGGTTGGGGGTCAGCAGCTCGTCGGGGGAGATCAGGCCCTTGTACATCAGCAGGCGGCGGTGATAGGACACCACCATGCCGGGCTGCATGTCAGGGGTGATGCGATCCAGCAGGCGGGCGGCCTCTTCCTTCTTGCCCAGACGGCGCAGGGTCATCCACAGCCAGTCGGTGCAGGAGATCACGTCCAGATCCTCGTCGCTCATGGTGTAGCAGACCTTGTAGACCTTTTCGGCGCGCTCGTAGTCCTGCAGCAGGAAGTAGCTCAGGGCCAGATGATACCAGCAGTCCACGTTGGTGGGATCCAGCCGGATGGCGAACGCGAAGTCCGCGGCGGCCTCGGCATAGCGGCCGGTGTTGATGTAGGCATGAGCCTTATGCCGGTACAGGAGCGGATAGAAGGTTCGTCAGGCCATCTCCTACGCGCTGGATCGTACCGCGCTGGTCGAGGCTC
>ERZ773139.3110-NODE-3110-length-15396-cov-14.777524_pt1 | contig 15396 bp, 10 predicted proteins | sample MGYA00580854_ERZ773139 | MGnify/ENA primary metagenome ERZ773139 (study PRJEB29015, sample SAMEA2737809) | human gut metagenome | biome: human gut; feature: human-associated habitat; material: faeces | place: China | collected 2012 ...
TAGACTCGCTCTTGAGGTGTGCCGGAGCAGCTTCTGACCTCTTTAATGCGGCTTATGGATTATACCAGAGATTTTTCTCCATGTCAAATACTTTTTTGCGGAAAATCGCTTATTTTTCCGCCGCTTTGATCTTTTCCTCCGTATCCTCGCGGATGGCCTCACGCAGCTTCGTCAGATAGGGAGAAAACGCGACGGCGTCATAGGCGTATGTCCGGTTCAGATCATACTCCAGCGGCTCCCACGAGCGGATATCGGACTCATTGTGCTGGATGACGGCTTCGAGCTTGTCCAGCGCCTTATAGAGCTTCGCTTCGTCTGTCTGCAGCGCGCCCATTTCGGTATACAGCGCGGCCAGTTCCATATTATACGGGGCCGGGAGCGACGCGACCCAATCGAACAGCGCGGTATCCTCCTTCTTTTCGTCGCTTGCGGACTTCAAAAACGTCGGGATATCGCCGGTGAAGCACTCGCCGAGATCGTGGATCAGGCACATTTTGATGACCTTGTCCATATCGAGCGCCGGGAATTCGTCCTTCATAAAGAATGCCATCAGCGCAAGCCGCCAGCTGTGCTCGGCGACGCTTTCGCGGCGGCCCCTGCTCGTCTCACAATGGCGCAGTTCGTCCTTGAGGCGCTCAGCAATATGTAAAACATCCAGTAATGCACGCACTTCCATATCGATTTCTCCTTTTTGATTTATGACAGAACCAGTTCGATCGCTTCGCGGATATTGCGCACGCGCAGCAGCTCCATGCCGTCGGGCGCAGTGACATTGCCCGTCCCGTGGCGCGGGATGATGCAGGTTTTAAAGCCTGTGCGGGAGGCCTCGGACAGGCGCTGCTGCAAGCCGGTCACGGCGCGAATTTCGCCCGTCAGGCCGACCTCGCCGATGGCGGCGGTCGCCGGATCGATGGGCTTATCGCGGAAGCTGGACGCGGCAGCAAGCACAAGGGCCAGATCGGCGGCAGGCTCGTCCAGCTGCAAGCCGCCGATGACGTTCACATATGCATCCGACATGCCGAGATTCACACCGCCGCGCTTTTCCAGCACGGCCAGCATGAGATTTGCCCGGTTAAAATCAAAGCCGTCCGCCGTGCGGCGGGGGACGTTGAAATTCGTCCGCGCGACAAGCGCCTGAATTTCTGCCAGAACCGGGCGCGTACCCTCCATCACGCAGGCCACGCACGTACCGGGGGCATTTAATGGCCGTCCGGCCAGCAGCATTTCGGACGGATTCGGGACTTCGAGCAGTCCCCTGCCCTCCATTTCGAACACGCCGATCTCGTTTGTCGAGCCGAAGCGGTTCTTGGCCGCGCGCAGGATACGGTAGCTGCTGGCGTGCTCGCCCTCGAAAAACAGCTCGCAGTCGACCATGTGCTCGAGCACCTTCGGCCCCGCGATCGCGCCCTCCTTATTGACATGGCCGACGACAAAGACGGTCACGCCGCTGCTCTTGGCCAGCTGCATGAGGGCCATCGTGCAGTCCTTGACCTGTGAAATGCTGCCGGGGGCAGAGGTATTCTCCGGGCTGTAGAGCGTCTGGATGGAGTCGGCAATGAGAATATCCGGCTGCGCCTCGTCGACAGCGCTTAAAATCTCGGAAAGATCCGTCTCCGAGAGGATATATAATTCGTCCGACGCGACCTGCAGCCGGTCGGCACGCATTTTGATCTGCTTTTCCGATTCCTCGCCGGAGACATAGAGGATGCGGAGCGTTTTTCCTAGATACGCGCAGATCTGCAAAAGCAGCGTCGATTTGCCGATGCCGGGCGCGCCGCCCACTAAAATCAGCGACCCGCGCACGCCGCCGCCGCCCAGAACGCGGTCAAGCTCCTGCATACCGGTGGAGAAGCGGATCTCCTGCTCCCCTGTCACCTCTTTGAGCTTTTTCGGGACGGCACGCGCGATGCTTGCCCGGCCTGCCGCCTTCGCGGCAGGCGCTTTTTTGTCCTCAAACTCCACGATGGAGTTCCATGCCCCGCAGGCGGGGCACTGGCCCTGCCAGCGCGGCGTTTCGTTGCCGCATTGCTTGCAGACAAAAACGGATTTAGATTTCATTCGGATGCTCCTCTGACAGCCACACGGACAGCGTTCCCGCGATCACGGCGGCCAGCTTTTTCTGATACTCCGGCTGCAAGAGCCGCTGTTCTTCCTCGTAATTGGATAAAAATCCGCATTCGACCAGCACGCCGGTGCAGCCGATATGCTCCATGAGATACACGCCGTCCGATTTTTTGCACTGACGGCGGTTGCCCGGCTCGAGGCCCAGGGCCAGATTGGCCTGCAGCTGCTCGGCCAGCGCCTGACTGCCGGGCGTTTTCGCGTAGAAGACCTGTGCGCCGTGGTACTTGCCCTCGGTGAAGAAGTTCTGGTGTACGCTCAGAAGCAGCGCGTTTTCCGTCTGGTTCACCGTCTCGGTCCGGTTTTTGATGTCTGAAACTTTTTTCTCCGAGATCGTGCGGCAGCCGTCTGAATAGACAGCCGTATCCGTCTCGCGGATCATGCTGACCCGCACGCCGCACAGGCGCAGAAGGTCGCGCAGGCGCAGCGAAATATCCAGATTCAGCGCCGCCTCCGACGTGCCAGAAACGCCGGTCGCGCCGCCGTCCTCCCCGCCGTGCCCCGCGTCGAGCACGACGGTCGTTCCGCCGGGCTGCATGGCCGCCGTCTGCGCGCTTCGATGTGTCAGAACGGCGAAGACGCAGAAATACAGAACGGTCGCAAACAGCATGACCGGCATCATGATCTCTACCCATTTTTTCATATGATCACCCCATACAAGCGTATGAGGGACAAGAAAAGTATAGCATGGATTTTTCGGTTTGAAAAGGTCGATTATGCGTCCTGAAAGACAGGCTGTACGGCTTCGCCCCAAAGCTGCGCCGCGGCTGCCTCTGCAAAACCACGCTCCTCCTGCGAAAATGGGCGGAACTGCGTGATAAGCAGGCGCTTTCCGCTGTGCTTCCAGCGGCCCGCTACGCTGCCGTGCAGCAGCACCGGCGGCATGACGATGCCGGACAGACTGAAAATGCCGCGCAGATACTCCGGCGGGAGAAATACGCTCTGCTTTTTCTCATAGCCCAGCACCAGCGGGTCGAAGCCCGCCAGCAGCAGGCAGTCCGGAAGCGACTGTCCTGGTGCTCTTCCGGAATCCAGACTGAACAGCTGCTGCCCCTCGTATTTGGCTGCTTTCACAGGAAGCCGGGCCAGCCGCTTTTCGATCTCCGCCTGCGAGGTACCGAAATAATAGGCTGCGTCCCGGATGGAGGCCGGGCCGTAATTCGTGAAATACCGGCGCGTCTGTTCCAGCAGTGCGTCCTGCTCCTCCATCGGTGTGAATGCCGGACAGAGGCGGAACGCCTTTTCCTCGCTGACCGTGCCGCAGAGAAAGCCGCGCTCGCAGAGCTCGCGTATGCCGCCGCCCCAGGGATGGAATATGCTGCCCTCCTCCGCCTGCGTCATTCCGGCAGCGCGGCAGCGGGCTTTCAGGGCCTCGCGCGTCATTGGCCCTTGCGCAAGTGCATCGATGATCAGGTCCGAAAAGTATGCCTGCCGCTTCGGTGTAAGCGCCCAGTTCGGGCGCTGGTTCCAGAATGACGGAACAGTCCAGTCCCGGCTCCGATACTGGCAGCCGCTGTGCAGGAACAGCGGAAGGTCGGCTTCGGCAAAGATGTGCATTGTGCCGCGAAGTGTCCAGCCCTTCACAAGGCCGTCCGCCGCGTGCGCTGCGTCATACGCCGTGCTGCGCAGGCGCATGGCATGCAGCGCGTTGGAGAGAAACTGCGCCTGAAGGCCGTTCATGGCGCGGAGCACCTCCATACGCTCCCCCGCGCGCAGCAGATATTGATTGGACAGGCGCGCAAGCGCCAGCTCGGTTCGCTCCATACATTCTCCTTTTGATAAGCGCGGCCCCCGGCGCTTTTTTAGCAGACCGGGGGCCGGTATGTCATAATTTGATCGTCAGATGATGCGGCGTCCGCACAGGAAGCGGGTTTTGTAATACGATTCGTCAAGCGAGTTGACGCGGACGCCCGTGGACGGCGTGGAGGCGTGGACGAAGTTGCCGCCGCCGATGTACATACCGACGTGGTTCGCGTAGCCGCTGTAGCCGAAGAAGACGAGGTCGCCGACCTGCAGGTCGCTGCGGGAAACGTAGGTGCCCTGCGTCATCTGGTCGTTGGCGACGCGCTTCATGGAGTAGCCGTACTGCGTCAGGACATAGTACATGAGGCCGGAGCAGTCAAAGCCGGTCGACGGGCTTGAGCCGCCCCAGACGTAGCTGTAGCCGACGAAGCCCATGGCGAAGTTCGCGATCTCGCTGGCTGTGCCGGAGCCGGAGACGGTCCCGCCGCTGCCGGAGCCGGAACCGCTGCCCGGCGTGACGGTGCTGTCCTTCTTATCGGCGAGCAGGTCTGCGCGGACATAGGCCGTAATGCCGTTATATTTGATGCGGTACCACTGGTGGCCGTCGGAGGTCGTAGTCGTGATGCCGGTGACGGTGACGGCGGCGTTGTAGCTCAGCTCGCCGACCTTCGTGCTGCCGGTCGTCCAGGAATCGCGGACGTTGATATAACCCGTCTGGCAGACGTACATGGTCTTGCTGATGCTCGTGACGGTGACGTTCAGATTGATCTGGTCAACAACGACCGTCGCGCTCTTGACGTTTTCATCGTAGAACCACTGGATGGTCTTATAGCAGCGCAGGAACATCGTCATGGCTTCCTGCCGGCTGGCGTTGTCCCCGGGGTTCAGATACGTGCCCTTTCCAAGCTTCGTGCCCTGCACGTAGGAATAGCTCACGCAGATCTGCGCGGCCTCCTTCGCCCATGCGGAGATCGATCCGGCGTCGGCAAAGCCGTTCAGCGCGCCGTCTTTCGCCTTGGGGGAGAACGCAGCCGCCGTGCAGAAATTCTCGATGAGCTTGAAGAATTCCTGCCGCGTCAGCAGCTGCTTCGGGCGGAACGAGCCGTCCTCATAGCCGTTGACGATGCCGTACAGATGGGCCTTGACAATATTCTCATTCGACGTATCCGTAAAGCCGGTGAACGTTTCGTTCGACATATCGATGTCGTTGCCGGTGGCCTTTTCGAATGCGTAGACGGCCAGCTCGCACATCTCGCCGCGCGTGATGTCCTTGGTCAGATCAAGGCCGTTAAAGGACGCGGGCATCAGGCCGAGCTTGTTGATCTCGTCATAGTTTGTTTGGAACCAGCTGCTGTAGTTGTTGTTCGCGCCGAGCGCGGCCGCGCTCATGGACAGAAGCAGCACGGCGCACAGCAGCAGGCACAGCGGTTTTCTTGCCTTTCGCATGGTTTACAGACTCCTTTTTTCCGTTCCCGGACCGGAACGGCACATTTTCGAAACAATTCGACTGCATTATATCAGATTATGACAACCATTACAAGCACAATTTTGTAAATCTTTCGTAACCAGTTGAGTTTTGCGAAAAAATATGATATAAGTGTGATATGAAGTTACGAGTGATGACCGCAGTGCTTGCCTGCAAGCTCTGCCGGACCCTGATCCGCCTGCTGGGCAGAGGCGGCACGGATTTTCCCGGGCGCGTGGCGCTCAAGCTCTGCCCGAATCTGCTGGGTGAACTTGCAAGGAACGTGACGACCGTGATCGTCACGGGCACCAACGGCAAGACCACGACCTCGCGCATGATCGAGCAGTCGTGGCAGGACGCTGGAATCTCTTACTTTGCAAATAAATCCGGCGCAAACCTCCTGTCCGGCGTCACGGCGGAATTCGCCGTCCACTCCACGCTCACGGGCCGCTGCAGATATTCGCACGCGCTCATTGAGTCGGACGAGGCGGCGCTGAAATTCATCAGCAAATATGTCGACGCGAAGGTGATCGTCTACACGAACGTCTTCCGCGACCAGCTCGACCGCTACGGCGAGGTCACGCATACGCTCAGCAAGCTGCGCGTCGGCGCGCAGAACAGTCCGAACGCCGTTCTGTGCCTGAACGCGGACGATTCGCTCATTACCAGCCTGCACGACGACGTGCCGAACCCCGTTATTTTCTACGGCATCAGCACGCCGCTCTATGAGGAGCAGGTTTCGGACCTCTCCGACGCGCCGTACTGCATCAAGTGCAAGAGCGAATATCAATACGACTTTGTGACCTACGGCCATCTGGGCGGCTACCGCTGCCTGCGCTGCGGCTATGCCCGTCCGAAGCCGGATATCTGCGTCAGCAAGGTCATTCTGAGCGACGAGGAGCGCTCCGATGTCGTCTTCCGCGACGGCGAAACGGAGATCCCCGCAACGGTCAATCTGCCGGGCGGATACAATATTTATAACGCCTGCGCGGCCATGGCGGCAGCAAAGGCCATGGGGCTGGAGCTTCCGAAGGCGGCGCAGTCGCTGTCCCACTTTGCCTGCGGCTTCGGGCGCATGGAAAAATTCGAGATCAACGGCACGGACGTGCGCATGATTTTGATCAAGAATCCGGCGGGCTGCAACCAGGTGCTGAGCTTCCTGACGCAGCGGACCGAGCCGTTCGTCTTTGCCGCCTGTCTCAACGACCGGACGCAGGACGGCCGCGACGTCAGCTGGATCTGGGACGTCTCCTTTGAGCGTCTGGTAGACATGGGCGATACGCTCCGTGAGGTCTATCTGTCCGGCAAGCGGGCGGAGGATATGGCCCTGCGCTTCCTCTACGCCGGATTCCCGAAGGAAAAGCTGCACGTGCAGAAGGACTACGGCGCGCTGATGGCGGAGGCGACGGCGCATAAGCTGCCGGTCTTTGTCATGCCGACGTACACGGCCATGCTGGCTCTGCGCGGCACGATCAGCAAAACGTATGGCTACAAGCAATTCTGGGAGTAAGCTATGGAACTGAACATCTATCATTTATATCCCGACGTTCTGAACCTCTACGGCGACCGCGGAAATGTCCTGTGTTTGCAGCGGCGGCTGGAATGGCGCGGGATGCAGGCAAACATTGTCCCGGTCCCCATCGGGGTGAAACTTGCCGCGAAGGACTGCGATCTGCTCTTCATCGGCGGCGGACAGGACTTTGAGCAGGAGATCCTGATGCACGATCTGAAGGGCGAAAAGACGGCAGAGCTGAAAGCCGCCATCGAGGACGGCGTGCCCGTGCTCGCCATCTGCGGCGGGTATCAGATGCTGGGCCAGTATTACAAGACCTGGGACGGCAAGCAGTGTGACTTTACCGGCGCGCTCGATCTTTACACCGTCGGCTCCGAGCAGCGTATGATCGGCAATTATATGTTCACGTGCGACGAGGCGGACTGTAAAATTGTCGGCTTTGAAAACCACTCCGGCAAGACGTATCTCGGCTCCGGCGTGAAGCCGCTCGGCAAAGTCCTCGAGGGATACGGCAACAACGGCGAGGACGGGACGGAGGGCGCACGCTACAAAAACGTCTTCGCGTCCTATTCCCACGGCTGTCTGCTGCCCAAAAACCCGAAGCTGGCCGATCTGATCCTCAAGCTTGCGCTCGAGCGCAAATATGGCAAAGTGGAGCTTCCGCCCCTTACCGACGAATTTGAAACTGCCGCGCACAACTATATGGAAGCCCGACTGAGCCGGAAATAAATGCTCCGGGCCGCTGCAAATCCGCAGCGGCCCGGTTTTTTATGTGTTCTCTCTGACCCAGTGGACTGCGAAGTCTGCGAAGCGGGTGGCGGCAGGGGCATCGGTCGCAGCGGCAAGAGCAATGGTGCGGCTGGCGGGCGGGTCGATGGGGCGGATCTCCACGCCGTCTGTGTTGCCGCGCAGCAGCAGGGACGGCATGATGCTCACGCCCAGTCCCTGCCGGACCATGGCGATAACGGCATAATCATCCTTCGTCTCAAAGCGGATGTTTGGCCGGGCCTTGACTGCATGAAACGCACGGCGCACGTCATGATTGGAGGATTCCAGGAGCGAAATAAACGGCTCCTTTGCCAGCTCCTCGACCCGGCAGACCGGACTTTGCCCCAATGGGTGCCCCTTCGGCAGGACGGCGGCCAGCGCATCCTCGTACAACGGTGTGCAGCGGCAGCCAGGACGGGCGGGAAGCGTTGTAAACGCAAGATCGACGCTGCCGTCGCCGAGCCAGGTGTCGATATCATGATAGTCGCCGTTGAAAAGCTGGAAATCCACCTGCGGGTGCTCCTTCTGGAACTGCATCATCATGGCGGGCAGCCAGTGCGTGGCGACGCTGGTGAACGTGCCGATGCGGATCTTGCCGGTAACGAGCGTATGCAGGCGTTCCGCCGCCTGCCGCAGCAGCCTTTCCTGCCGCACGATCTCGTGAATATAGGGCATCATCTGCTCGCCCTCCGGCGTGAGGCGTGCGCCGGTGCGCGTGCGCTTCAAAAGCGGCAGCTGAAGCTCCGCCTCGATGGCGGAGAGCATATGGCTGACGCCGGACTGCGTAAGGCCCAGCTCCTGCGCGGCCTTTGTCAGAGACTGCAGCTCCACTGTTTTTTCAAAAGCCTCATATTTTTTCGTATCCATACTGAAAAACCTCTTGCTTTTTTCACTTTAAATTATGAAGTTCCTTGATATTATACATGAATATTTGTAATGTGTCAAGAGAAAGAAACGGAGAAATGCGTTATGAGTGGAGCAAATCTGCAGCATCTGCTGGCCATGATTTTGTATATGGCCGCTGTCGTCGGCATCGGCATTTATTTTGCCGGACGCGCGAATAAGGACGCCGAGTCGTATTTTCTCGGCGGGCGCAGCCTTGGCCCGTGGGTCACGGCGTTCAGCGCGGAGGCGTCCGATATGTCCGGCTATCTGCTGATGGGCCTGCCCGGCCTTGCGTATTGGACGGGCCTTGCGGACGCGGGCTGGACGTGCATCGGGCTTGCCATCGGCACGTACCTCAACTTCCTGATCGTTTCGAAGCGGCTGCGCCGGTATTCCATCGCCGTGAACGCATTCACGCTGCCGGACTTCTTCTCGAACCGTTTCCATGAGAAGAAAAAGATCATCATGACGATCTGCTCGCTCATTATCATCATTTTCTTCAGCGTCTACGCGGCGCAGTGCCTGTCCACGTGCGGCAAGCTGTTCGCAAATCTGTTCGGCTTCTCCTACGGCGGCATGATGATCGTCGCTGCCGTGTTCGTGCTGGCCTACACGTTCCTCGGCGGATATCTGGCCGAGAGCGCGTCCGATTTCATGCAGGGCGTTGTGATGGTCACGGTGCTGGTGCTGATCCTGATCCTGTCGGTCGTTTCCGCAGGTGGACTGAACACAGTCATCGAAAACGCGAAGAGCATTGACGGCTTCTTCTCCATGGTGCGCACGGCGACGCCCTCGACCACAGAGGTCAACGTTTTTGGTGCAGGCCGTCCTTACGGCGCGCTGTCCATTGCGTCCTGCCTTGCGTGGGGTCTTGGCTATTTCGGTATGCCGCAGGTGCTGCTGCGGTTCATGGGCATCCGCTCCGAGCATGAGCTGGGCCGCTCCCGCCGCGTGGCGATCATCTGGGTCGTGATCTCGATGGCCGCCGCCGTGTTCATCGGCGTCGTGGGCCGCAGCGTCGCGGGGCTTGATTATCTGTCCAACAACGATGCGGAAAATATCTTCATTGACGCGGCGACGTCCTATCTGCCGCCGATCCTCGCGGGCTTCGCCTGCGCGGGCGTGCTGGCCGCGGCGATCTCGTCCTCTGATTCGTATCTGCTGATCTCGGCCAGCGCCGTCAGCCAGAACCTGTATCGCGGCGTGTTCAAGAAGGACGCAACGGAAAAGCAGGTCATGTGGTGCTCGCGCATCACGCTGGTACTCATCACCATCGTCGCCATGGCGATCGCCTGGAACTCCAACTCGACCATCTTCGGCATCACGTCGTTCGCGTGGGCGGGCTTCGGCGCGGCCTTCGGCCCGCTGATGCTCCTGTGCCTGTTCTGGAAGCGCACGACATATCAGGGCGCGATCGCCGGTATGGTCGCGGGCGGCGCAATGGTCTTCTTCTGGAAGCTCGTTCTGAAGCCCCTCGGCGGGATGTTCGGCATCTATGAGCTGCTGCCCGCGTTCGTCTTCAGCGTGATCGTGATCGTCGCCGTCTCCCTGCTCACGGCAGAGCCTGACGCACAGATCGAGGCGGAATTCGACAAGGTCAAAGCGGGCAAGGGACTGCAATAAGAAATTTCTCCCGGCGGCGCACAGCCGCCGGGTTTTCTGTGCTTTTTCCGAAAAAGCTGTTGCCAAACGGCGGTTGTTGTGCTAAAATGCATCTGATATCTGGAAAAAGCGAGGATCGAGCTGTCCTGTCCGATAGGGCCGGGTACAGAGAGGGCGGGTTTTGCTGGAAGCCGCCTCCCGGTTGGGCCGCAGGGCTTTCTCTCGTGAGCTGCCGTTTGAACGGGGTCGCTCCCCTACTAGGACGCGCCGGTTATTGCCGCCGTTACCGGGCAGAAAGCAGCGCAGATTTTTCTGCGAACAGCGGGTGGTACCGCGGAAGCATGGTCTTTCGTCCCGATTCCGGGCGGAGGGCTTATTTTTTTGTATTATCACGAAAAGGAGCATTCGTTTATGAAGGAACAACTCGAAAAAATCCGGCAGGAAGCGCTCGGCGCGCTGGAAAGCGTCAAGGACGCCGGGGAGCTGGACGCGCTGCGCGTGCGCTTTCTCGGCAAGAAGGGCGAGCTGACCGGCGTTTTGAAGACGATGGGCAAGCTGTCCGCAGAGGAGCGCCCCGTCATGGGTCAGGCCGCGAACAATGTTCGCGCCGCCATTGAGGAAAAAATCGAAACCGTCCGCGCCGAGCTGAAGGAGAAGGCCATGGAGGCCAGGCTGGAGGCCGAGGCCATCGACGTGACCATCCCCGGAACCCCTGTCCAGCTGGGTCACCGGCATCCGATGAACAAGGCGCTCGACGAGGCCAAGGATATTTTCATCTCCATGGGCTTCAAGATCCTCGACGGCCCGGAGGTCGAGCTTGCCGACTATAACTTCACCAAGCTGAATATCGCCGAGAACCACCCCTCCCGCGACCGCAGCGACACGTTCTACGTAACGGACAACGAGGAAGTCCTCCTGCGCACGCAGACCAGCCCCATGCAGATCCGCGCCATGGAGGCCATCGGCCAGCCGCCGATCCGCATTCTGGCCCCCGGCCGCGTGTATCGCAAGGACGAGGTCGACGCGACGCACTCCCCCATGTTCCACCAGATCGAGGGCCTTGTCATCGACAAGGGGATCACGATGGCCGATCTCAAGGGCACGCTTGAGACGCTCATCAAGGCCATGTACGGCCAGGATTCCGTTGTCCGCTTCCGCCCGCACCACTTCCCGTTCACCGAGCCGAGCTGTGAGGTCGACGTGCAGTGCTTCAACTGCCGCGGCAAGGGCTGCTCGACCTGCAAGGGCGAGGGCTGGATCGAGCTGCTGGGTGCCGGTATGGTGCACCCGAAGGTACTGGCCGGCTGCGATATTGACCCGGAAATCTACTCCGGCTTTGCCTTCGGCATCGGCCTTGAGCGTATGGCCATGCGCCGGTTCAAGATCAGCGATATGCGCATGATCTTCGAAAACGACATTCGCTTCCTGTCTCAGTTCTAAGGAGGGTACGACATGAATATTTCGAGAAAATGGCTCCGTGAATTCGTTGATATCACGGCTACGGATAAAGAATACGACTCCGTCATGACCCTCGCCGGTCAGAAGGTCGAGACGACCGAGCGCATGGACGCGGAGATCAAAAACGTCGTCGTCGGCAAGGTCCTGTCGATGAAAAAGCATGAAAACTCCGACCATATGTGGGTCTGCATGGTCGACTGCGGCTCCGGTGAGCCGGTGCAGATCGTCACGGGCGCACAGAATGTGCACGAGGGCGATCTGGTTCCGGTCGCGCAGCACAATTCGTACCTGCCCGGCGGCATCCACATCACGAAGGGCAAGCTGCGAGGCGTGGAGTCCTGTGGTATGCTGTGCTCCTACAAGGAGCTTGGCCTGACCGAGCATGACTGCCCGGAGGCGTATGCCGACGGCATCTGGATTCTGAACGACGAGGGCTGCGAGGTCGGCGAGGATATGAACGTCGTCATCGGCAACGATGATTCCATCGTCGAATTCGAGATCACGAACAACCGTCCGGACTGCTATTCGCTCATCGGACTCGCCCGTGAGACGGCCGCCGCGTTCAACGTGCCGATGAAGCACCATGAGCCGGTCGTCAAGGGCGGCGCAGAAGGAAATCTCTGCGATTTGCTTGATGTTGATGTGCAGGCGGACGACCTGTGCCCGCGCTACACGGCTCGTATGGTGCGCAATGTCAAGATCGCGCCCAGCCCCAAGTGGATGCGCCAGCGTCTGCGCTCGGCGGGCATCCGTCCGATCAACAATATCGTCGATATCACGAACTACGTCATGGTCGAATACGGCCAGCCGATGCACGCATTTGACTACCGCTATGTCAAGGGCGGCAAAATCGTCGTCCGCCGTGCGGGCGAGGACAAGACGCTCACGACGCTGGACGGCAATGTGCGCACGCTTCAGCCGGATATGCTCGTCATCGCCGACGAGACAAAGCCGGTCGGCCTTGCGGGCGTGATGGGCGGCGAAAACAGCGAGATCGTGGACGATACGGTCGACGTGGTCTTCGAATCCGCGAACTTCCTCGGTTCCTCTATCCGCAAGACGGCGCTGGCGCTCGGTATGCGCACGGACGCGTCCGCGAAGTTTGAAAAGGACATTGACCCGATGCTGACCGTCCCCGCCGTCAACCGTGCGTGCGAGCTGGTCGAGCTGCTTGGCGCAGGCGAGGTCATGGACGGCATGATCGACGTGCTGAACTATGTTCCGCAGCCCGTCACGGTCAAGCTCGAGCCGGAGCGCATCAACGCGCTGCTCGGCACGGATATCTCCGAGGCGGATATGATCGAGTATCTGCGCCGCGAGGAAGTTCCCGTCGTGGACGGCATGATCCAGGTCCCGTCCTGGCGGCCCGATCTGCGCGTGATGGCCGATATCGCGGAGGAAGTCGCCCGGTATTACGGCTACAACAACATTGAAACCACCCTCATGCGCGGCGCGACCACCATGGGCGGCTATTCCGACGAGCAGAAGCTGGAAAACGCCGCCGGTGCGGCGGCAAGAGCGCTGGGCTACAGCGAGATCATCACGTATTCCTTCGTCTCTCCGTCCTCGTTCGACGCCATCCGCCTTCCGGCGGACAGCCCGCTGCGCAAAACGGTCAAGCTCGTCAATCCGCTCGGCGAGGATACCTCCATCATGCGCACGGTCATTCTGCCGAGTATGCTGGATATCCTCTCCCGCAACTATGCGTTCAAGAACAAGGGCGTCAAGCTCTATGAGATCGGCAAGATCTATCTGCCGGTCGAGGGCCAGAAGCTGCCGGACGAGCCGAAGCGCATGATCTTCGGTACGTATGGCGAGCATGAGAATTTCTTCACGCTCAAGGGCGAGATCGACGCGCTGCTCGAACAGCTGAACGTGCATCCGGCGGCATATATCGCCGACACGAAGAACCCGAGCTATCATCCGGGCCGCTGCGCCGATATTATCATCGACGACAAGAAGCTCGGCGTGATCGGTCAGATCCACCCGCTGGTCGCGGAGGGCTACGGCATCGACGGCGAGGTCTACGTCGCGGAGCTGGACTTCACCGGCCTGCAGGCTGCGCTTGCACCGGAACGTGTGTTCCACAGCCTGCCCAAGTTCCCGACCGTCAGCCGCGATCTGGCGCTGGTGTGCGACGAGGCGATGACCGTCGGTATGCTCGAAGCCTGCATCAAGAAGGCGGGCGGCAAGCTGCTGCGCTCCATCCAGCTGTTTGATATCTACCGCGGCCCCGGCATTGCACCGGGCAAGAAGAGCGTTGCGTTCAGCCTTGAGCTGCGCGCGGACGACCGCACGCTCACCGACGAGGACACCACCGGTGTCACGAACGCCGTTCTGGAAAAGCTCAAAAACGACCTCGGCGTGACACTGCGATAAAGACATGAAACCAGCCGTTCCCGGTTCACTCCGGGAGCGGCTGTTGTTTCGTTAAAAGACCTGTTTTGCAGAAGGTCGGTTCGTAGGGGCGGACGACTCTGTCCGCCTGCGGGATGCAGTGCTTTTTTCAGAAATCTGCGGCGAATCCGTAAGTGTCCGCACGGCTGGTTGTCGGGGTCGATGCCCACATCGCCCCGACAGTTAAGCAGGCAAGTGCATACGAGTTCGCCGTAAAGCTCCATAAAACCACCGTATCCTGCTGGGCGGAGCAGAGCCCCGCCCCTACCAGATGCGTTCGGTTTTGGTTTTTTCGTATAAACCGAACGTCACAGTCTTGTCCTATGTGCAAACGCGCGTACCGGGGAGCCAGTACGCGCGTTTTGGGAAATTGGAATGGTATATCAGCCGATGCCGCCGAGGGCTGCGCCTGCAACAAGCGCTACGATGCAGAGGATGCAGTAGACATACTTGGCAAGCGGATAGAACCAGCCGCCGATGGGCTTCTGGAGGCCGTCGTTGACTTCGTCGAGGACGAATTTCTTACCGGCGACCCAGAAGAACATGATACCGGCCAGCAGAGCGCCGAGCGGGCAGATGTAGATCGAGACGACGTCCATCCAGTCGGAGGTGATCTCCTGGATGAGGATTGCAATCACGCAGCCAATGACAAGGATGATGGCAGTAGCCGGAACGCGCTTCAGCTTCAGGTTATCCTGCAGGGTCGCAACGGGTGCTTCATACAGGTTGATGATGGAGCTGAGGCCGGCGAACAGAACGCAGACGAAGAAGATGACGCCGATGATCCGGCCGCCGGGCATACCGTTGAGAACGTTGACCAGCCAGACGAACATGAGGCCGGGGCCGCCGCTCTCCAGCGGAGCGCCGCCCGCTGCCATGGCGGGGATGATAACGAACGCGGCGAGCAGAGCAGCCAGCGTGTCGAAAATCGCAACGTTTCTGGCGGAGCCAGGCAGGTTTTCATTCTTGGGCAGATAAGAGCCATAGATGACGGAGCCGTTGCCCGCGACGGACAGGGAGAAGAACGCCTGACCGAAAGCGAAGATCCAGACCATCGGATTTGCAAGGCCCTTGGGGTCGAGCGTGAAGATGTACTTGTAGCCTTCGCTTGCGCCGGGCAGGAACGCAATGTAGATGCCGAGGCCCACGAACAGGAAGAACAGAACCGGCATCATGACCTTGTTGGCCTTCTCAATGCCGCCGGAGACACCCATCGCCATGATGGCGAACGAGGCAACGATTGCAACGATGATCCACGGCAGGTTGCTGATCGCAACGATGTCGAAGTGGCCGCCGATGGCCGCCATATCCTGGCCCATGGCGTGCATATCGCCGGTGATGGCGATCGCGGTGTACTTGAAGATCCAGCCCATGACGACGGTGTAGCCAATGGCCAGCGCCATGGAGCCGAGAACCGGGATGAAGCCGATGGCTTCGCCGATCT
>ERZ773139.3112-NODE-3112-length-15385-cov-9.176778_pt1 | contig 15385 bp, 13 predicted proteins | sample MGYA00580854_ERZ773139 | MGnify/ENA primary metagenome ERZ773139 (study PRJEB29015, sample SAMEA2737809) | human gut metagenome | biome: human gut; feature: human-associated habitat; material: faeces | place: China | collected 2012 ...
GGCTCATGAGAGCTTCCACAGTCTTCTGGTTGGGGTTGAGAATATCGATCAGTCTTTTGTGGGTCCTGCGCTCGAACTGCTCACGGGAATCCTTGTACTTGTGAACAGCGCGGAGAATGGTAACGACCTCTTTCTTGGTCGGCAGCGGGATCGGGCCGGAAACGGAAGCGCCGTTGCGCTTGGCGGTTTCAACGATCTTCTCGGCGCTGGCGTCGATGAGCTGATGATCATAAGCCTTGAGGCGGATTCTGATCATTTCCTGGTTTGCCATGTGTTTTTCCTCCTTGATTTGCACGTACTCAGTTGTTTCTGTGATCTCTGGGTACGGTCGAGTCCCGCAATACGCTAAGCCGTGCGTATCATTCTGCACCATGAAAAAAGACCGACGTTGTCGGCCTTTCATCACTGCAGCGATATACGCTGTATTGTGATCCTCAGCCGCCCGATGACCGGACATACTCCGCAGAAGTTACCGCCCTTGGCGCAATCTCCTGCATCATCGCAGTGACACGCGTGGTTGCGTTGCAACCCTTTTCGCGCGCTCATATATCATATAACAAATCCCCCTTGCTGTCAAGGGGGATTTTCATTATTTTTTGTTCAAAACAGCAGAATTTTCGACCTCGGTTTTGGGCCTTTTGCCGATATCTGCGGTTTCATTCGCCTTCGTCAAACAGCGCCGACTGCAGCACCACCGAAAGCGCGTGATCCTGCACGAAGGTATTATAATTGTAAAGGATCAGCGCGTCCGTCACCCGCTCGCGCCGCAAAAGCGCTCCAAGATCGTCATAGAAATACCGCGGGTCGATCATGAGGATGCGGTCATAGTACGGCGTCAGGAACTGCACGAAGCAGTTGGCGTAGGAGTCCTTGAGCAGCAGCAGCGTCCGGCCGGTGTCGGCGGTCGTCTGGATATCGACGCGCGCGTGGTTGCCGCCGAAGAAGACCTCGTACTGGTTCTTTTCCGCGAGCTTCGCGCGGTCATAAAGCGAGCAGATGGTCGTCTGCGTGTCGGCGTAGGTCACGGCGTACTGCACGTCCGTGTCCGGGACGTAGATCTCGATGGTATCGAGCGCCGCGTGGCTGCCGGTCTTTGCGGCCAGCGTCCCCTCGAACGAATCCGAGACGGGATAGACCGTATAGCTCCGCACCGGCTGCAGATCCAGCTGCGCGGAAAGCGTCTCAAAGGCGTAGCGGGCGGCCAGGCTCGTCCAGTGGTGGTCGGTGCGGTAATAGAGCGGCTCCGAGCGGCGCGAGCGCAGTGCCTCGGTCAGGTTCGCGGTGCGCACGTCCGGCATGGCCTGGTCGATCGCGTCGATCAGCGCCTTCTGGTCCTCCACCGGCGCGCTGGCGGGCAGCTTCTCGCTGAGCACGCCCCAGGCGTTCGGCACGATCGCGGCCGTCAGCCGGATGTCCGGATGCTGCGCGGCGAAGGCGCAGATGGCGGCCTCCGTCTGCCCCAGCTGCGCGGCATCTTCCTGCGCGGGCGCTTCCAGCAGATATCCGTCCGCGCCGAGATACACGCCGTTCATTTCCCGGACGCCGAGCGCCCGCTGGAACGTCAGATCCGCGGTGATCCACAGATCGCGGCCGGGAAACTGGTCGGCGTACCAGCGCTCGAGTCCCCCGGCAAAGCTGCCGTCGGCCAGAGAGGCGAGCGTGGGCGCCGGCTTCTGCGCGAGCATGCGGTTCTCGCTGTCTGAGAACGTCCGGTCCTGCCGCAGCAGCAGCCAGCCTGCGGCAAAGAGGCTGATCGCCGCGAACGCCGCGAGGATGCAGATCCCCTGCGCCGCCCGGCCCTGCAGGATCCGGCGGCGGCGGGCCATCTGCTTCTGCTCGGGTGTCAGTTTTTCCTGTGAATGAAGCACGTATCCAAGCCTCCCGTCAGAACTGCGCATAGAGGAACGAAACATACGTCCCGTTCACCATGCCCGCGATGCACAACAGCAGCAAGCCGATAAAATACAGGCTGGAGACCATCGACGCCGTGCGCCCGGCCCGGAAAAACCGGTTGCCGAACCGGCAGCCGTACGGCAGCGCCGCAAACACGGCGATCAGCAGCACCGGCCAGGTCGTGCGAAGGTAATACAGCGCCGCCGCGTCCACAAATCCCGCCTGCCCCGCGGAGAACATCCGCGCCAGCCACGCCCCGGCCTGCCCCAGCGTGTCGGAGAAAAACGGCACCCAGCCGATCACGACCAGCAAAAACGTCAAGACCCTGCGCAGGATCGACGGCACGCGCGCGAGCACGTCCCGCAGCACGAATTTTTCCAGGATCAGCAGCAGCCCATAGTACAGGCCCCAGACGACGAACGTCGCGGCCGCGCCGTGCCAGATGCCGGTCAGCAGCCACACGAGCAGCAGATTGCAGATCGTCCTGGCCGTGCCGCAGCGGCTGCCGCCGAGCGGAATATAAATATAGGTACGGAACCAGAACCCCAGCGACATATGCCAGCGCCGCCAGAAGGCGGCCACGCTGTCCGCGCAGTAGGGGTAATCAAAGTTTGCAAGGAATTCAAAGCCGAACATCTTCGCCGCGCCGATGGCCATGTCGGAATAGCCGCTGAAGTCAAAATAGAGCATCAACGCGTATAAGAGCGCGCCCAGCCACGCACCGCAGACGGAGAGCGCCTGCGGCCCCAGTGCCTTCAGCGCGTAAAACGGCGTGCCGAGCAGCCCGGCGAGAATGACCTTCTTCGCCAGCCCGATGACGAACAGCCGCATCCCGCTGCCGACGCGCTCGCGCACGAATTCATGCGGCTCCAGCTGCGGCTGCATGTCGGCGTACTGCACGATCGGCCCGGAGGTCAGCTTCGGGAAAAACGAGACGAACAGGGCGAAGCGGATGAGGTTCTTCTCCATCGGTGCCCGCCCGTGATACACGTCCGAGAGTGCCGAGAGCAGCGTGAACGTATAAAACGACACGCCGACCGGCGCGGGCAGCGCGTGTACCGGCAAGGACAGCACGAACACCCGGTTCAAGGCCGCCGCGGCCTCGCCGTAATATTTGAAAAACAGCAGCGGGAGCAGATCAGCAAGGATCGTCAGCACCAGAACGAGGCGGGCATGGCCCGTCTTCCCGTCCTCCAGCAGCGATTCCAGCTCCAGCCCCGCAAAATAGTTGAGTAAGATCGCCAGCGCCAGCAGCACCAGATACTCCGGCGTGCCCCACGCGAAAAACAGCAGGCTCGCCGCGAGCAAAGCCGCATTCCGGCAGCGCTTCGGCAGCACATAATACAGAAGCAGGCACACCGGCAGAAACGCGAACGGATACAGCAGTTCAGTCAGCTTCATGCGCCCGCCCTCCCGCTGTGTACCGCGCGGAACGCGCGCACCGCGGCGTCCTTGTCCGCGCTGATGACGAGCATCACGTCCTGCCCCTTTATCACGATGGCGCTGCCGTCTTTGCACAGGGCATACTGCTCCGGCGCGTAGCCGGCGAAGGTGTTCGTCTGGGTGTCCAGCCGCTGCTGCGCGGCGGCCTGTACCGTCTCAAGCTGATCGTCCGTCTGCACGCGCAGCAAAAGAAGCTCCGTCACGCCCATGTCACCCGCCGGGTAATAGAGCGCGCACCCCGCGTACTCCGCCGGGTCGAGCCCATACAGGCGGCGGAGCATCTGGCCGTCGGCCGTCTTCGTCTGCGAGAGGTCGACGCTCTGCACCACGGCGGCGGTCACCGTGTCAAACGGGACTCCGGCGGCCGCGCCGTCCCAGAGCAGCCGGAACAGGCAGAAGCCGATGGCGATGGCCGTCAGCCAGCGCCCGGCGCCCAGAAAAAACCGTTTACGCATCGGCGATCTCCCCCCACGACGCAAAGATCAGATTGGCGGCCCAGTGCGGATAGAACTCCGGCAGCAGATGGATCCCGTCCGGCTGCCAGAGGTCGGCGTAGTCCTCGCTGAGCTGGGTATTGTCCGCGAAGAGCACGCCGTTTTCCTCACACATCGCCTGCACTGCCGCCGTATAGTCCGGAATCTGCAGCCAGAGCTTCTCCCGGCTGACGGCAGGCTCATACGCCGGCAGGATGGAGCTGACGACGATCACGGCCTCCGGCAGCTCGCGCCGCAGGAGCCTGATCTTTTCCAGCAGCGTATCCGCGTAGTCCTGCGCCGAGCCGTACCAGCCGAGATCGTTGATGCCGTAGCAGAGGAAGATATACGCGGGGTCCAGCTTTTTGAGATCTTCGATATGCCCGTCGATCGCGTCGATGCGCTCGCCGGAGGAGGCCAGCACGCGTGAAGCGTCCAGGAAGGAATAATAGGAGAAGCCCACCGCGCGCGAATCTCCGAGGATGACCGCGTCGGAAAATTCCTGCCAGACGGTGTCAATGTCGTCCAGCAGCGCCTGCTCGCGCGCTGCGCGCTCGGCCTGCAGCTTTTCCAGGCGCATCTGGCGGAGCTTCTGGGTGACGGTATCGGGGTCGATGGTCTCGAGCGACTGCAGATAGCTGACGCCCGACTGCACATCGGCGCGGTATTCGGCCCGTTTCTGCCCGCTGCAGCCGCTCAGAAGCAGCGCTGCCAGCAGCGCACACACCAGCAGCAGCCCTGTCCGCTTTTTCATCTCCGCACCCCCTCCGTCAGTCTTTCGGAACCTCATCATATCATGCCGTCTGGCGGAACGCAAGGTGTTATGTCGACAATATTTTTCAAAAATCCGGAACCGCCTCCATGAAAAACCTCCCGCCTGCAGCGTGCAGACGGGAGGAAAAAACCGGCTCTTATTTCTTTCTCCACGTGCTCGGCATCAGCAGCACCAGCATCGGGTACAGCTCCAACCGCCCGAGCAGCATATCGAGGCACAGGATCACCTTCGCGAACGGAGAAAAGAACGCGAAATTGCCCGCCGGGCCGCACAGACCGAGGCCGGGACCGATGTTGTTGAACGTCGCCATGACGGCCGTGAGCGTGGTCGAGCCGTCGTAGCCGTCGAGCGAGACGAGCAGCACCGACGCCGCGGCGATGAGCACATACAGGATAAAATAGGTGCTCACGGCCCGGACCGTCTCGCCGGAGACGGGCTTGCCGTCGACGGTGATGACCTTCACGGTGTGCGGGTGCAGGATCTTGCGCAGCTCCGCCTTGGCCGCGCGCATCAGGATGACCACGCGCGAGACCTTCAGTCCGCCGCCCGTCGACCCGGCGCTCGCGCCGACGATCATGAGGAGCACCAGGATCACGCGGGAAAACTCCGGCCACAGGTCAAAATTCTCCGTGCCGAAGCCCGTCGTGGTGATGACGGAGGATACGGTAAAAGCCGCGTGATGCAGGCTGAAGCCGAAATCGCCGCCGTAGAGCTTCATGATGTTGCAGGTGATGAGCAGCGTCGAGCCGAGAATGATCGACACGTACCAGCGCAGCTCCGTATTCTTCCACGCCAGATCGAATTTCCGGCGCAGCAGGAAGAAATAGATCGAAAAGTTAACGCCGAACAGGGCCATGAAGACGGTCGTGACCGTCTGCGTGTAGGCGCTGTAGGAGGCGAAGGAATCGTTGCGGATGGCAAAGCCGCCGGTGCCGGCCGTGCCGAAGGCATTGCAGAGCGAGTCAAGCAGCGGCTCGCCGCCGGCCAGATAAAAGAGGATCTGCAGCACCGTCAGGCCAAAATAGATCCCGTAGAGGATCTTGGACGAATCGGCCATCCGCGGCACCATCTTGGAGACCGTCGGCCCGGGGCTCTCGGCCCGCAGCAGGTGGATGGCCTGGCCGCCGTCCATCCGGACGATGGCCAGCATGAACACCAGAATGCCCATGCCGCCGATCCAGTGCGAAAAGCTGCGCCAGAACAGCATGCACTTGTCGAGCTCCTCCACCGCGGGCAGGATGCTCGAGCCGGTGGTGGTAAAGCCGGAGATCATCTCGAACACGGCGTCGAGATAAAACGGGATCTGCCCCGAAAGCGTGAACGGCAGCGCGCCGACGAGCGAAAGCACGATCCAGCTGAGCGCCACCGCGATCAGCCCTTCTTTTGCGTACATGACGGCCCGCTTGCCGCCGCCCAGCCGCAGCGCCAGCGCGCCGAGCACCGCCGCCCCCAGCATCACCCAGAGGAAATACCAGCCGCTTACCTCATGGTAGATCAGCGCCACGAGCAGCGGCGGCAGCATCAGCGCGGCCCCGATCAGCAGCACCGCGCCCAGCACATAGACGATCGCCCGCTTATTCATGGCCCGGCCCTCTTGCCAGAATGTCCTCCAGCTTGCCGAGCCCCGCGCTGCAGGTCACGACGATGACGCTGTCGCCCGGCTCGATGGTATCCTGGCCGCTGGGGATGATGATCTTTCCGCCGCGGCCGATGCAGCCGATCAGCAGGTTTTCGCGCAGACGCAGCTCCTGCAGCGGCACGCCGCAGAGCTTCGAGCCCTCCGACACACGGAATTCCAGCGCCTCGGCCTTGCCGCCGACGAGCTTGTAGAGCGTCTCGATCTGCGAGCTGCTCTCGGAATTCTGCATGGCGCGGACATAGCGGCAGATGAGGTTCGACGCGGAGTTGCGGGGATTGAAGACGCTGCCGAGGTCCATACTGTCGATGATGGACTGGAACGAGGTCCGGTTGACCTTGGTGATGACCTTGATCTTCGGCCAGGTCTTGCGGATGTACATGCCGATGAGGACGTTTTCCTCATCGATGCCGGTGAGCGCCGCGACGGCGTCGGCCGTCTCGATGCCGCACTTGCGCAGGAACGCTTCGTTCGTGCCGTCACCGCAGAGGATCCCCGCCTTGGGAAGGGCAACGGAAAGCTCCTCGCAGCGGGCCTGATCGCTCTCGAGAATTTTGACGTCGAGCCCTGCCTCGATCAGCTGCCGGGCCAGATAATAGGCGATGCGCCCGCCGCCGATGAGCATGACGCTGCGCACGCGGCCCGCCGCCAGCTTCATCTGGCGGAAAAACTGCTGCGCGCCGCCGTAGGAGGCGACGAACGAGATCCGGTCGCCCGACTGCAGGCGGAAGCCGCCGGAGGGGATATGGATCTCCTGCTCGCCGCGCTCGACCGCGCAGACGAGCACCTTGGCCTTCGTGACCGACGGCAGCTCCATGAGCGTTTTGCCGCTCAGCGGCGAGTCGGCCGGGAGCTGGAATTTGAGCAGCTCGACCTTGCCGCCGAAGAAGGTGTCGGTCTTGATGGCCGAGGGGGTGCGGAGCGTCCGGGCCATCTCGGTCGCGCAGATGAGCTCCGGATTGACGGACAGGCTCAGCCCCAGATCGTCGGAGATGAGCGAAAGCTCCCCGGCGTATTCGGGGTTGCGCACGCGGGCGATGGTGTGCCGCGCGCCGATCTTCTTCGCGACCAGGCAGCACAGGAGGTTCAGCTCGTCCTGCGCCGTCACGGCGATGACCAGATCCGCCTCGTCCACGCCCGCCTCGATCTGCGTGGCGTAGGTCGCGCCGTTGCCCTCGACGCTCAGAATGTCGAGATCCTCGACTGTCCGCTGCAGCGGCGTCCCGCTGCGGTCGACAATGGTGATCTCATGCCCCTCGCGCGAGAGCTGCTCGGCCAGCGCGCTGCCGATCTTTCCGTCGCCCACGATCACGATCCGCATGGTCTCAACTCCTTTTGTCTCATTATATTAAAAATCATACCACGCCCGCCCCTTTTTTGCAACCGCCCCCGGTAAAGCCCCCGTTCAGGAATGTTCCCTCTTGCCCGCGTGGGAAAAACACAGTATAATTATAATGAAAAAGAATTGCCGTCCCTGTCCCAAGGATCAATGCCGCGTCTGCCCCCGCAAGAAGGTACCATCCATCAAAATTTCCACCGCACCTTCTATTGATGGCAGTAGTTCTAAGGCAACTAGCCGCAAATCTGATACCTCCGTATCAGGCGGCGCGTAGCGGAAACTCGTAGGGTGACCACCGAGTGGAACGACAGACGAAAACATTGGGACTTGCCTAAAATCAGATGCAGCACGCACCCCGCGTCCCTAAGCGCCCTTTTCTCCCCTATCTTTTCCCGCGCAAGGGAAAAGATAGGGCCGCCGGAGGCACGTCAGAAATGACCACGACGGAACGAGCCCCCGCTGTTCGCGGAGCCTCTTTTCCTCTGTGCTCATTTCTTCCTTTCCAAACCGCAAGCTGAATTTGCGGTTTGGGCTTTGAGGCCGGAATGCCCTTCCGGCAATTTTCCACCAGGAGGTTCCCTATGAAACAGCAATATCTGCAAACCGGAAAGATCGTCAGCACGCACGGCGTGCGCGGTGAGGTCAAGCTTCTGCCCTGGGCCGACAGCCCGGAGTTTTTGCTGCAGTTTGACACGCTCTGGATCGGCGGCCGCGCCTACCGGGTGGAGTCCTCCCGCGTGCAGAAGACCTGCGTGCTCGTCAAGCTCGCGGGCATCGACACCGTGGAGGCCGCCAGCGCCCTGCGCGATCAGGTCGTCTCGATCGACCGCGCCGACGCGCAGCTGCCGCAGGGCAGCATCTTTATCGCGGATCTTCTGGGTCTGCCGGTCTACGACGGCGAAACGCCCATCGGCAGGCTGACCGATGTCATGTCCACGCCCGCCAACGACGTCTATGTCGTAAAAGGCGAGGACGGGCAGGAGCATCTGATCCCCGCCGTGCCGGAATTTGTCCTCGAGCGCAATGTGGACGAGGGCTATATCCGCGTGCGGCTCATCGAAGGGATGTAAGGCCATGCGTTTTGATATCATGACGCTGTTTCCGGAGGCCGTGGCGCCGATGCTGAACGCCAGCATCCTCGGCCGGGCGCAGAAAAAGGGGCTCATCGAGATCCACGCCCACCAGATCCGGGACTATACCACCAACAAGCAGAACCAGGTGGACGATTACCCCTACGGCGGCGGCCGCGGCGCGATCATGCAGTGTGACCCGCTGTGGCGCTGCTGGTGCGCGATCTGCGATGAGATCGGCGCGCCGGTGCACACCGTCTTCCTCTCCCCCTGCGGCCCGTCGTTCGACCAGGCCAAGGCGCGGCAGCTGCAGGCGGACTATGACAATCTCATCCTCGTCTGCGGCCATTATGAGGGCGTGGACCAGCGCTTTCTCGACGAATGCGTCGACGAAGAGATCTCCATGGGCGATTTCGTGCTCACGGGCGGCGAGATCCCGGCCATGGCGATCGTCGACGCCGTCTCGCGCCTGATCCCGGGCGTGCTGGGAGACGAGGTCTGCTTCACCGACGAGAGCCACTGGTCCGGCCTTCTCGAGTACCCGCAGTACTCGAGGCCCGACGACTGGCACGGGCTGACGGTGCCGGAGGTTTTGCGCTCCGGCGACCATGCGAAGGTCGCCCGATGGCAGAAAAAGCAGTCGATCCTGCGCACGCTGCACCGGCGGCCGGATCTGTTTTACAAGCTGCGCTTCCCGTACAAGACGCGGGCCGAGCGCAAATTTATCGCAGAACTGGAGGCAGAGGATGATGACTTCCGCGATCGAGACCCTAAAAACCTGGATTACCGAAAGTGACAACATCGTGTTTTTCGGCGGCGCGGGCGTGTCGACCGAGTCCGGCATCCCGGACTTCCGCAGCACGGACGGCCTGTATCACCAGAAATTCGACTATCCGCCCGAGACGATCCTGAGCCACACGTTTTTCTATCAGCACCCGGAATATTTCTTCAAATTTTACCGTGAAAAGATGCTCCCGCTGGACTATCAGCCGAACGAGGCGCACAAAAAGCTCGCCGTGCTCGAACAGGCCGGCAAGCTCCGCGCCATCGTGACCCAGAACATCGACGGCCTGCACCAGAAGGCCGGCAGCAAGTGTGTCTACGAGCTGCACGGCTCGGTCTACCGCAACTACTGCGAGAAATGCGGCAAATTCTATCCGCCCGAGTACATCCGCGACAGCGCGGGCGTCCCCCGCTGCACCTGCGGCGGGCGGATCAAGCCGGACGTGGTGCTCTACGAGGAAAGCCTCGACCAGACCGTGATCGAGGGTGCGGTCCGCGCGATCGCGGACGCGGAGGTTTTGATCGTGGGCGGCACGTCCCTGACCGTCTACCCCGCGGCGGGGCTCATCCGCTACTACCGCGGAAACAAGCTCGTGCTCATCAACCGCGATGAGACCCCATACGATACGTACGCCAACCTGATCTTCCGCGACCCCATCGGCAAGGTGCTGGGCGCGATCTGAATTGCTATGACAAGAACGGAATTTTCCGCATGGTGCAAAACCGTGCATCTGCTTGACGGCGCGACCGGCAGCATGCTGCGCAGGGCCGGCATGCCCGCGGGCGTCTGCTCCGAGACCTGGATTTTGGATCACCCGCAGACGCTGATCGCGCTGCAGCGGGCCTATCTCGCCGCGGGCAGCGAGATCATCTACGCGCCCACCTTCGGGGCCAACCGCGTGCTGCTGGGCCACCACGACCTGCAGCGCGAGGTCCGGGCGCTCAACCGCGATCTGGTGCAGCTCGGCCGCGAGGCCGTGGGCACGTCCGCGCTGCTCGCGGGCGACATGACCACGACCGGCCGGTCCGTCACCCCCGGCGACGACAGCGCGTATGAGACGCTGCTGGAGATCTACCGCGAGCAGGCCGAAGCGCTGCTCGAGGCCGGGGTCGACCTGTTTGCCGTGGAGACGATGATGGGCGTGACCGAGTGCATGGCCGCCATCGAGGCCATCCGCAGCCTGTGCGAGACCCCCATTTTGTGTACGCTCTCGGTCTATTCTGACGGAAAATGCTATTTTGACGGCTCTGCCGAGGAAGCGGCAGAGCTCCTGCCCGGCCTCGGCGCGGACGCCGTGGGCATCAACTGCTCGTCCGGCCCGGACCAGATGGGCTCCGTCGTGCGCATGATGCACCGGGCCGCTGGTGATACGCCCATCGCCGCCAAGCCCAACGCGGGCCTGCCCACGATCACCGAGACGGGCGAAGCCGTCTACAGCATGGGCCCGGAGGTCTTCGTCCGCCACATGCAGGCCCTTAAAGCAAGCGGTGCCGCCCTCCTCGGCGGCTGCTGCGGCACCACCCCGGAATTTATCGCCGCGATGCGGAGCCTGAAATAACCTCCCTGCCTTCCCCTACGAGGGGAAGGCGGCACGGCGGAGCCGTGACGGAGAGGTCGCAGCAAATTTGTGGCAACCTCTCAGTCAGCTTCGCTGACAGCTCCCCTTTCAGGGGAGCCTTGGATTTTCGCTCCCCGCAAGGAGGTACAAATTATCTGGATTTTCACTGCACCTTCTATTGATGGCAATCGTTCTAAGGCAACTAGTTGCAAATCCAACACCCCCGTATCAGGCGGCGCGTACCAAGACGCCCGTAAGGTGACTCTCGTGTGGAACGACAACCAAAAACTAGGGCCTCAGCTAAATTCAGGGGCAGGAGGTACCAACCGCGTCCAAGCACTCTTTTCTCCCCTATCTTTTCTCTTGCGAGAGAAAAGATAGGGCCGCCGGAGGCGCGTCAGAAACGACCACGACGGAACGAATCCTTGCAAGCAAGGCTTCTTATCCTCTGTGCTCGTTTCTTCCTTTCCAAACCGCAAACTGAATTTGCGGTTTGGGTTTTATCGCAAATCTGCGACAACCTCTCAGTCTCGGCTACGCCGAGCCAGCTCCCCTGGCAGGGGAGCCTTTGGACTCCGCAATTTTTCATCAGGAGGCAGCTATGCCTGAATTTTTACCGATCTCCCGTGCCGATATGACCCGGCGCGGCTGGGACCAATGCGATTTCGTCTATATCATCGGCGACGGCTACGTCGACCACCCCTCGTTCGGCCATGCGATCATCTCGCGCGTGCTGGAGGACGCAGGGTATAAGGTCGGCATCCTCTCCCAGCCGGACTGGAAGGACCCCGCCTCCATCGACGCTCTCGGCGAACCCCGCCTGGGCTTTCTGGTCATGGGCGGGAATATGGACTCGATGGTCAACCACTATACCGTCTCCAAGGCCCACCGGAAGACCGACGCCTATACCCCCGGCGGCATCATGGGCAAGCGGCCCGACTATGCCGTGACGGTCTACTGCAATCTCATCCGCAGGACCTATCGCCGCAAGCCCATCATCATCGGCGGCATCGAGGCGAGCCTGCGCAGGCTGGCGCACTACGACTACTGGTCGGACAAGCGCAAGCGCTCGATCCTGCTCGATTCGCAGGCCGATCTTCTGATCTACGGCATGGGCGAGCGCGCCGTGGTGCAGATCGCGGACGCGCTCAACGACGGCATGGACGTGCAGGACATCACGTACATCGACGGGACCGTCTACAAGACCCGCGCCGTCGACGATTCCGTCCCCTCCATCGTCCTCCCGTCCTATCCCGAGATCCAGAAAAACGCCCGCGCCTACGCCGAGAGCTTCGCCGTCCAGTACCGCAATACCGACCCCTTCTGCGCCAAGCGGCTCATCGAGCCGTATTCCGGGCACGAATTCGTCGTGCAGAACCCGCCGCAGAAGCCCTTGAGCCAGAAGGAGATGGATCACGTCTACGGTCTTCCCTACTGCCGGACCTATCATCCGTCGTACAAAAAGCTCGGCGGCATCCCGGCGATCCGCGAGATCGAATTCAGCCTGACCTCCTGCCGCGGCTGCTTCGGTGCGTGCAGCTTCTGCGCGCTGACGTTCCATCAGGGCCGCATCATCCAGACCCGTTCGCACGCGTCGATCCTGCAGGAAGCCGAGGCCATGACCCATGCCCCCGGCTTCAAGGGCTACATCCACGACGTCGGCGGCCCGACGGCGAATTTCCGCCAGCCCGCGTGCAAAAAGCAGCTGCAGCGCGGCGCATGCCCGGGGCGGCAGTGCCTGTTCCCCGCGCCGTGCAAGAATCTCATCGCCGACCACTCGGACTATCTGGCGCTGCTGCGCAAGCTCCGCAAGCTGCCGAACGTCAAAAAGGTCTTCATCCGCAGCGGCATCCGCTTCGATTACTTGCTGGCCGATCCCTCCGACACGTTTTTCAAGGAGCTCGTGCGCTACCACATCTCCGGCCAGCTGAAGGTCGCGCCGGAGCATGTGTCCGACCAGGTGCTGCGCGTCATGGGCAAGCCCCCGCACAGCGTCTACCAGCAGTTCGTGGAAAAATACAAAAAGATCAACGAGCAGGAGGGCATGAAGCAGTACGTCGTGCCCTATCTCATGTCCTCGCACCCCGGCTGCACGATGCAGGAGGCCGTCCGGCTGGCCGAGTATCTGCGCGATATCAACCACGAGCCCGAGCAGGTGCAGGACTTCTACCCCACGCCCTCGACGCTCTCGACCGTCATGTATGACACCGGCCTCGACCCGCGGACGATGGAGCCGGTCTATATCCCCAAAAATCCGCACGAAAAGGCCATGCAGCGCGCGCTCATGCAGTATCGCCGGCCGCAGAACTACTTCCTCGTGCGCGAGGCGCTGCAGAAGGCGGGGCGGACCGACCTGATCGGCTTCGACCCCAAGTGCCTCATCCGTCCCTACCCGCCGAAGGAGAAAAAGCCCGGCGCGCCGGACGCGCAGCCCGCGCGCCGCACTGCACCCGCAAAACCGGCCAAAAAACGCCCGCCCCGGCGGTAGTCTATCCGCCGGTCCCACCTCATATAGTCTTCCATACGAAGAAAAGATGAGGTGGAACCATGGAAAATACAGCAAATCGCATCACCCTGACCGGCACGCTGGCATCGCTGCCGGAATATTCGCACCAGAATCATGAGCGGAAATTTTTCCGCTTCCTGCTCTCGGTCGACCGGCTGAGCGGCACGGAGGATCTGCTGCCCGTGCTGGCGGCGGAGGACGTGCTGGCGCAGGCGGACCTGTTCGCGGGCGAGCGCTTTACCATCGAGGGGCAGATCCGCTCGTTCAATAACCGCGAGCCCGTCGGCCGGCGGCTGATCCTGTGCGTCTACGCCCTCTCGCTCACCACGACGCAGGAGCCCATGCAAAACGAAGCCGTGCTGACCGGCACGGTCTGCAAGCCGCCCGTCTACCGGCAGACGCCGCTCGGGCGGCAGATCACGGATCTGTGTCTGGCCGTGCCGCGGCTGTACCGCAGGACGGACTATATCCCCTGCATCCTCTGGGGCCGGACGGCCCTGGCCGCCGCGGAATACCCCATCGGCACGGAGCTGACGCTCACCGGGCGTCTGCAGAGCCGGACGTATCTGAAAAACCTCGGCGAGACGAGCGAGACGCGCACCGCGTACGAGCTTTCCGTCAGCGCCTGCGATCGCATCGCCGAGCCCGCGATCTTTTAGAAAAACTTCCCGTTTCCTGCAACCAACTGCGCAAAAATCCGTCTATAGAAGCAGAAGCACATAAGAAAGGGGAACTCAACATGAAAAAGCGATCGATCCTTGCCATCCTTCTCGCCGCCCTGCTGGCCCTGACCATTTTCACCGGCTGCGCGGCAAGCACCAACTCCATGGCGGCAGACTCCGCCCCACAGACCCCCGGCGCATCCTACAATTCCAAATCTGAGGCTGCCGCCGCGGAAATGCCCATGGAAGAGCCCGCCGAGGCGGAGGAATTCGCCTACGACACCGTCGCCACGACGGAGGCGGGCGGCGGCGCCGCCGAAACGCCCGAGCCGGACGATTCCGTTGCCGACTATACCGCGAAGATCATCTATACCGCCTCCGTCTCCATCGAGACGACCGAGTTTGACAAGGCGGTCGCCGCGCTGGAAAATCAGGTGCAGAAGATCGGCGGCTTTGTGGAAAGCTCCAACGTCACGGGCGACACCCAGTACAATTCTGACGGCACGACCACTGTCGTCAACCGCTGGGCGTACTACACCGTCCGCATCCCCTGTGACCACTTTGAATCCTTCCTGCACGAGACCGAGGGCTTCGGCAACGTGACCTCCACCAGCCGCGACGCACAGAACGTCACCTCGGCCTACACCGACTATGAAGCGCGCCTGTCCTCCCTCAACACACAGGAGGAGCGGCTGCTGGACATGCTCGCGAAGAGCGAGGACGTCGAGACCCTCATCGCGCTTGAGCAGCGGCTGTCCGACGTGCGCTACGAGATCGAGTCCATTGAGCGCAATCTCCGCAACTACGATATGCAGATCAAGTATTCGACCGTGAATCTCGACCTGCGCGAGGTCGAGGTCTACACGCCGACCGTCCCGGTCCGGCGCACGTTCAGCCAGAAGCTGGCGGACTCGCTTTCCGACGGCTGGAACGGCTTCACCCGCGGCATCCAGAACGTGATCCTCGGCCTGGCCTCCGCCCTGCCCGCGCTGATCCTGCTGGCCGTCATCATCGCAGCTGTGATCGTCTGCATCAAAAAAGCCCGCAAAAAGCGCAAGGCGAAAAAAGCCGCGCAGGATCCTACCCCACCGCAGGACCCGCAGTAAAAAAAACTCCGGTGCAGCCTTATCGGGCTGCACCGGTCGTTTTATATAGGATCGATATTCGGAAGCAAACTTTCGGCTGCCGGGTGCCTCCGGCGGCCATATCTTTTCTCTCGCAAGAGAAAAGATATGGAAGAAAAGAG
>ERZ773139.3115-NODE-3115-length-15383-cov-7.804802_pt1 | contig 15383 bp, 10 predicted proteins | sample MGYA00580854_ERZ773139 | MGnify/ENA primary metagenome ERZ773139 (study PRJEB29015, sample SAMEA2737809) | human gut metagenome | biome: human gut; feature: human-associated habitat; material: faeces | place: China | collected 2012 ...
GCCGTTGCGGTCCTGTGCACGGATGACGACATGCTCCGGCCGGGTGACGATGCCGTATTTGCCGGGCAGGCTCAGACAGCCCTCCAGCCCGGTCTGCGTTTCCTCGCTGACCTCGACGACTTCGGGGTTCACGAGCTCGATATCCTCGTCGCCCGCGTCGACGACGACCACGCGGCGCAGGATGCCGACCTGCGGCCCGGCCAGACCGACGCCGTTGGCGTCGTGCATGGTCTCGATCATATCCTCGATCAGGATGGCCAGCTTCTGGTCAAATTTTGTGACAGGGCGGCAGACCTTGGTCAGGATCGGGTCGCCGACGGTAACGATCTTTCTGAGTGCCATGGTAAAAACTCCTTAGTTATACGAATTGATATCGATCAGGGCGGTCAGGCCCCTGTTTTGCCGGTCTTTGGAGAACTCCGCGAGCACAAAGGCGAGCAGGCGGCGGATGGGCGCGGCATTTCTGCACACGAGCGTCAGCTGGTAGCGGTAGGAATAGTTGACGCGGGCGACCGGCGCGGGGGCCGGGCCGAGCAGCTGCGCCGGTTCCCGGCAGTAGGGCTCGCGCTGCAGGTTCGCCGCCAGCGCGTCGCGCAGGCGGACGCTGGCCTGGATGAGGCCGCGCTCCTCCAGCCCGGCGACGGTGATGGTGAACAGGTCCGAGAACGGCGGGCAGCTGCGGAGCTTGCGCATCTGCAGCTCCATGTCGTAGAACGCGTCGTAGTCCTGCCGGGCGGCCAGCTGCAGCACGGGATGCTCCGGCGTCATGGTCTGGATCATGGCGCAGCCGCTATCCACGCCGCGGCCGGAGCGGCCGACGACCTGCGTGATAAGGGAAAACGTGGTCTCCGCCGCGCGGAAGTTGTCGACGTAGAGGCTCATATCCGCGTCCAGCACGCCGACGAGCGTGACGGACGGAAAATCGAGGCCCTTGGCGACCATCTGCGTGCCAAGCAAGATCGGAATCTGCTCGTCGCGGAAGCGGCGAAGCATCGCCTCGTGGCCGCCGGAGGCGGCGACGGTATCCGCGTCCATGCGCAGAACTGCCGTATCCGGGAACAGGGCCTTCAGCTCCTGCTCGACCTTCTGCGTGCCGCTGCCGACGGCCTTCATCGCGCCGCCGCATTTGGCGCAGCGCGCGTGCGCGGGCTCGGAGTAGCCGCAGTAGTGGCACATCAGGCGTCGGCCCGCCGAATGGTACGTCAGGTGGACGCTGCAGCGCGGGCACTGCGGCACGTCGCCGCAGTCCATGCAGACGAGGAAGCGGCTGTTGCCGCGGCGGTTGAGGAAGAGGATGGACTGCTTGCCGTCCAGGATGGCGTCGCGGACGCCCTCTTCGAGCTCACGGCTGAGATCCAGATCGTTCCCGGCGCGCAGCTCCTGCTTCATATCGATGAGGCGCGCAGCCGGAAGGGCGCGGCCATTATAGCGGGTTTTCAGCGTGTAGAGGGTATAGACGCCGGTCTTCGCGAGATACATGGTCTCGATCGACGGCGTGGCGGAGCCGAACAGGACGAGCGCGCCCGCCTTGGCCCCGCGGTAAAGGGCGATCTCCCGCGCGTGATAGCGCGGGGCGTTTTCGGATTTATAGGTGTGCTCCTGCTCCTCATCGAGGATGAGAAGCCCGGGCGACTGCAGGGGCGCAAAGACCGCCGAGCGCGTGCCGACCACGACTCTGGCCTCGCCCCGGGCGATGCGCCGCCACTCGTCGTAGCGTTCGCCGACGCGCAGGCTCGAGTGGAGCACGGCGACGGTCTTGCCGAAGTGCGCGGTCATGCGGCCGAGCAGCTGCGGGGTCAGGGCGATCTCAGGCACCAGGAGCATGGCGGAGCGGCCCTCGTCCAGCGCTTTCTGGATGAGCGCGACGTAGACGGCGGTCTTGCCGCTGCCGGTCACGCCGTAGAGCAGGGCCGCGCCGGGCTTTTCGCGCTCCATCTGGGCGGATAAGCCGTCAAAGGCGGTCTGCTGTTCGTCCGTGAGCGTGATGGGCTCCGCGGGGGGCGGCAGCTCCTGCTTCGGGCTGCGCAGCACCTCGCGCTCCTGCTGCTCGAGAAGACCGAGCTTGCAGAGCCGGGTGACAGTCTGCATGCTCGCGCCGGTCAGGGCGCAGATCTCGCGGCAGGGGCCCGCGCCGATGGCGCACAGCAGCCGCAGCACGGCCGCCCGCAGCGGCGCGGAGGTCTGCTTTTTGGCGGCGAACTGCTCCGCCTCCTCCGCGCTGACGGCGAGGGCGGCGATCTTGACGGTCTTGCCGCCGGTCTTCTGCGTCAGCTCAGCGTCCGAGCGCAGGAGCTTCCGCCTGAGCAGCTGCTGCACCGCCGTGTCAAAGACCTGTGGGGACGAAAACTGCTGGCGGAGCGTGCGCTCCGGCGCGCTGCCGCCGAATTCCTGCAGCAGCTGCACGAGCCGGGCCGCGTCGGAATTGGCCATGCCGGGCGGCAGCTTGTCCTGCGCGCCGGGCGCGAGCGTCAGGGTCTTCTTCTCCGCAAACCAGAAGCCCGCGGGCAGGATGGCCTTGACGGCCTCATAAAACGTGCAGAAATAGCGCTCCTTCATGAACGCGGCCAGCTGCAGCTGTGCCTGCGAGAGGATGGGCGCGTCGTCCAGCACGCGCTCGATGACCTTGAGGTCCCGCTGCGCGGTATCCTGCAGCGCGAGCACGACGGCCTCCGACCGGCGGTTGCCGCGCCCGAACGGCACGAGCACCCGCAGCCCCGGCTGCACCTGCATGCCCTCCGGCACGCGGTAGGAATAGGGCTTATCGATGGCATAGACCGCCGCTGCGACCGCGAGTTGTGCGATCATGGCCATTCTCCTTTCCGGTGAGCTGATCGTCATGGCTTTTCCTATAAGGGGAAGCCTTGGGCGGTGCGCACTCCAAAGCCTCCCCTTGCAGGGGAGGTGGCTCGGCGCAGCCGAGACGGAGAGGTCGTATCAAATCTGCGGCAACCTCTCAGTCAGCCTGCGGCTGACAGCATCCCTACCCCTTTTGTCCCTTCGGGACATTTCCCCCTGATAGGGGGAATCGGCCCCTGGAAGGGGAGCCTTTCTACCACATATCAAACAGCAAGAAGGAATCCATTTGAAAACTGTTTATTTTAAAGAACCCACAAAAGAGAATATTGAGGCGGCGGCAAAGATCATCCGGGACGGCGGTCTTCTCGCCATCCCGACCGAGACCGTCTACGGCCTCGGTGCGGACGCACTGAATGAGGACGCGGTCCTGCGCATCTTCCTGGCCAAGGGCCGCCCGCAGGATAACCCCCTCATCATCCACGTGCCGGACAGTTCGTGGCTCGCCCGCTATTGCCAGAACGTCCCCGACGCGGCCTACGCCCTGGCCGAAAAGTTCTGGCCCGGCCCCCTCACGATGATCCTGCCGAGAAAGCCCATCGTGCCCCTGCGCACCACTGCCGGGCTCGAGACCGTCGGCGTCCGCTGCCCGGACCATCCGGTCACGCGCGCCATCATCGCCGCCGCGGACGTGCCCATCGCCGCACCCTCCGGCAATACCTCCGGCCGTCCCAGCCCGACCTGCATCGCGGATATGATCGAGGATATGGACGGCAAGATCGAGGGCATGTTTGACGGCGGGCCCTGCACCGTCGGCGTCGAGTCGACGATCATCGACCTGACCTGCACGCCGCCGCGCCTGCTCCGCCCGGGCGGACTGCCGCTCGAATCGCTCGAGGCGGTCCTCGGCCATGTCGACGTGGACAAGGCTGTCGTCTCCCTCCTGAAGGACGGCGAGCGGCCCAAGGCCCCCGGCATGAAATACCGCCACTACGCCCCGAAAGCGCCCGTCACGGTCGTCACCGGCGACCCTGCGGCCTCTGCGGCCTATATCCGCGCGCACCTGCCTGCGGGCGCGGGCGTCATCTGCTTCACGGAGTACAAGGACCTGTTCCCCGGCCGCAGCATCCACGATCTCGGCTCCGCGCACGACAAGGCGGAGCAGGCCCGCCGCGTCTTTGACGCTCTGCGCGAATTTGACCACGAGACCGTGACCGAGATCTATGCCCAGTGCCCCGACACGGCCGGCCTCGGCCTCGCCGTCTCCAACCGGCTCAAGAAGGCAGCGGGCTTCCACGTGATCGAGGTATGAGCATGCTTGTCATCGGCATCACCGGCCCGACCGGCTGCGGCAAGACGACGCTGCTGCAGGCCGTGCAGCAGCGCGGCGGATATATCGTCGACTGCGACGCGCTGTATTACGAGCTTCTGGCCTCTGAAGAGGGGGCAGACCTACGGCGGGAGCTGCAGACCGCATTCCCGGCCGCGTTCGACGCGGACGGGCGTCTGCGGCGCAAGGCGCTCGGGCAGCTCGTCTTCGGCGACCAGGCGCGCATGGCGCAGCTCAACGAGATCGTCTTTTTCCACATCGGCAGGGCCGTGCGCGCCCGGCTGGTGCAGGCGAAGCGGGACGGGCGGCAGCTGCTTGCCATCGACGCGATCAACCTGTTCGAATCCGGCCTGGCAGGGCTCTGCGATACGACCGTCGGCGTGCTCTGTGACCGTGAGACGCGCATCCGGCGCATCATGGCGCGCGACAGCCTGACGAGGGACTATGCCGCTTTGCGCGTGGACGCGCAGAAGCCCGACAGCTTTTATGTAGATCACTGCGATACCATTCTCCAGAACGCCGGGACGCGCGAAAGCTTCGCGCGCGCGGCTGACCAATATCTAACCAACACAGTGAAAGGAGCTTTCCCCATGACAAAACAGGAACGAGAGGCGCTGCTCTACCAGCCGAAACACGGACGCGACCGCCTCAGCCCGGCCGATGAGGCCGCGATGCAGACCTACTGCGAGGCCTACAAGGCCTTCCTTGACCGCTCGAAGACCGAGCGCGAGTGCGTCGTCTCCGCGGTGGAGCTGGCCGAGCAGGCGGGCTTCCGCGCGCTGGAGGACGGCATGGCCCTGCAGCCCGGCGACAAGGTCTACTCCGTCAACCGCGGCAAGTCCATCCTGCTCGCCGTGATCGGCAGCAAGTCCCTGGCCGAGGGCGCGAACATTGGCGCGGCCCATACCGACGCGCCGCGGCTGGACTTCAAGCCCAACCCCCTCTATGAAGACGCCGAGCTGGCCTATTTCAAGACCCACCACTACGGCGGCATCCGCAAGTACCAGTGGGTCACGGTCCCGCTGGAGCTGCACGGCAAGGTCGTCCGCGCCGACGGCAGCGAGATCTTCGTCAAGATCGGCGCCGATCCCGCCGACCCGCAGTTCGTCATCAACGACCTGCTGCCGCACCTGGGCCGCGAGCAGGGCAAAAAGCCCCTCAACGAGGCCATCCCGTCCGAATCGCTCAACATCCTCATCGGCAGCTGGCCCGAGCCCGACGACGATGGCCCGGACCGCGTCAAGCTTGCCATCATGCGCATCCTGCACGAGAAATACGGCATCGTGGAGGAGGATTTCATCTCCGCTGAGCTTGAGGCCGTCCCGGCCGCCAACGCGCGGGACCTGGGCTTTGACCGCAGCATGATCGGCGCCTACGGCCATGACGACCGCGTCTGCGCCTACGCCGAGCTTGCGGCCATCCTGCAGCTCGAAGCGCCGGAGAAGACCGCCGTCTGCATCTTCGCCGACAAGGAGGAGATCGGCTCCGAGGGCGTGTCCGGCATGCAGTCCGAGGCGTTCGAGCACTTCATGGAGAAGCTCTGCCGCACGCAGAACGTCCCGCTGACCGACTGCCTGGCAAAGTCCTTCTGCATCTCCGCGGACGTGACCGCGGCCTACGACCCCAATTTCGCCGAGGTCTACGAAAAGCGCAACGCCTCCTACCTCAACTACGGCATCGGCCTGTGCAAATACACGGGCGCGGGCGGCAAGTCCGGCGCGTCCGACGCCTCGGCCGAGGTCGTCGGCCGGCTCCGCAAGCTGTTTAATGACAACGGCGTCATGTGGCAGATGGCCGAGCTCGGCAAGACCGACGCAGGCGGCGGCGGAACGGTCGCAAAATACATGGCCAAGCGCAACATCGACACGCTCGACGCGGGCGTCCCCGTGCTCTCCATGCACGCGCCGTATGAGACCGTTGCGAAGCTCGACTGCTACATGACCTACAAGGGCATGAAGGTCTTCTTCGAGCAGAATTAAATTTACAGAACAAAATTTACCGCGATCAGGAATATACGAACACCCTCCGGCATATTTATATGCTGGAGGGTGTTTTCTTCATGCAGAACCTGATTTCCGTTCCTGTTCCCATGACCTCTTGCCGGCAGGAGGCGTATCTTCAGCGTCTTCGCCGGCAATTTCCTTTTGTCTACATCCGGCCGCTCACGCGCACGGCCTTCGGCCGCCGCGTCTGGGCGCTGCAGCTCGGCGGCGGCAGCCGCAAGGTCCTCGTCGCCGCGGGCCACCATGCCAACGAGTGCATCACGTCGGACGCGCTCTGGCAGTGGCTGTTTGCCTACTGCGAGGCGCTGCTGGATGGCGGCGCGCTGGACGGCGTCCCGGCGCGGGAGCTGTATCACGATACCATGGTCTATCTGGTCCCGCTGACGAATCCGGACGGGGCGGATCTGGCCGCGGGCGTCTGTGCGCCCGACAGCCCGGAATACCGCGCCGCGGCGGCCATTGCCGCGCAGTACCCGGAGGTCCCGTTCCCCTCCGGCTGGAAGGCGAACCTGCGCGGCGTCGACCTGAATCTCAACTATCCCGCCCGCTGGGAGACGGCCCGGCGCATCAAAAAGGAGCAGGGCGTCTGCACGCCTGCTCCGAGGGATTTTGTCGGCTTTTCTCCGCTGGACCAGCCGGAGTCGGCGGCGCTCGCCGCCTTTGCCCGCTGCGTCCATCCGGATCTGATGCTCGCGCTGCACACGCAGGGCTCCGTCATCTATCCCGGCCCCGCCGAATCGGCTCCGGCCGGGTCCGCCGCGCTGGCGGCGGCGATGTCTGAAGCGTCCGGCTACCCGGTGGAGCCGGTGCCGGAGGCCTCGGCCAACGCGGGCTTCAAGGACTGGTTTCTGCAGTGCTTCCGGCGTCCGGCATTCACCATCGAGATGGGGATCGGAGAAAATCCCCTGCCCATGACGCAGCTGCCCGCGCTCTGCAGGGCGCTCCGCGCCATCATGACTACGGCGCTTTTGTGGTGATCAGCCCTGCGCTTCCTTCGTCATCTCGTTGAAGGCCGCCGTGTCGAAGGTGATGACGAGGTGGTAGACCTTTTTCCCATCCTGCAGCTGCGCTTCGACCTCGCGGCGCAGCTGCGCGGTCTTGTCCTCGTATTCCGCCGGGATGACCATGTCGAAGATCACGTTCGCGTGATGCGGGCCGGAGACCATACGGAAATCGTGGATGGACAGCCGCGGGTCGATGCCGCGGAGGATCTGCGTCACGCGCGTATGCACGGCTGTGACCTCCGGATCGTCGGTCACGATGGGGTCGTAGTGGATGACCAGATCGACGTGCAGATCGCGCTTGGCCTGCCGCTCGATCTCGTCGAGGATCTCATGCGCGACGAGCGGGTCGATGCGGTGGTCAAGCTCCGCGTGGACGCTGGCAAAGCGGCGGCCGGGGCCGTAGTCGTGCACCATCAGATCGTGGATGCCGAGAATGTTGGGGTGCGAGGTCATAAGATAGGCGATCGCGTGGACGAGCGATTCGTCCGGCTTCGCGCCGATCAGGGGATCGATCGTATCCTTCGCAATGCCGACCCCGGACCAGAGGATGAACAGCGCGACGAGCAGCCCGACGTATCCGTCGATCTTCAGTCCCGTCAGCTGCCCGACGATGCACGCGAGCAAGACTGCGCCCGTCGAGATCACGTCATTGCGGCTGTCGGCGGCGGCCGCGGTGAGGGCGGCGGAGCCGATCCGCCTGCCGAGCTTCCGGTTGAAGACGGCCATCCAGAGCTTGACCAGAATGGAACAGACCAGAATGACGACGATCAGCGCCGAAAACTCCACGGCCTCCGGATGCAGGATCTTGCCGACCGAGCTTTTGACCAGCTCCACGCCGATGACCAGGATCAGAACCGCCACGGCCAGGCCCGACAGGTATTCCATGCGCGCATGGCCGTAGGGATGCTCGTCGTCGGCAGGGCGGGAGGCCAGCTTGAACCCGACGAGCGTCACGATCGAGCCGGACGCGTCCGACAGGTTGTTGACGGCGTCCGCCGTGATCGATACGCTCCCGGAGATCGTCCCGGCCAGAAGCTTGAGCGCGAACAGCAGAAGATTGCAGACGATGCCGGTCACGCCCGCGAGCCGGCCGTATCCGGCGCGGACCGCAGGGTCGGAAGTGTCCGAGGCATGTTTTACAAAGAGCCGCAGCAGAAGATCCGTCATGACGCTCCTTCTTTCCAGTGAGTATTATTTTTATTATATCGCGGAACCGGCTTCCACGCAAGTATGCAGTTTCCGGCGCACGGCGGCAGCCGTGCGCTTTTTTTCGGCAGGGGGATTGGAAAACGGAGATATCTGTGATATGATTAAAAAAATTGCGATTTTTCGCCAGAATGTTGAGTAAGGAAGGATCCGGAATGGAACAGAATCTGACATTTGCCGACCTTGGACTGTCGGAAGAAATTTTGCAGGCGCTGGAGAAGAAGGGCTACGGCTACCCGACCCGCATCCAGGCCGAGGCGATCCCGGAATTTTTACAGTGGAAAGACGTCATCGCCAAGGCGCCGACCGGCACGGGCAAGACCTTTGCCTTCGGCATCCCGATGATCGAGCATATCGACGCTGAGAGCGAGGACCTGCAGGGCCTCATCCTGGCCCCGACGCGTGAGCTTGCCATCCAGATCTGCGACGAGCTGCGCGGGCTGCTCACATACTATAAGAATATCCGTGTGGCCGTGGTCTACGGCGGCGCGAAGATCGAAGGGCAGATCAAGCAGCTGAAGGCGCACCCGCAGATCGTCGTCGCCACGCCGGGCCGGCTGATGGACCACTATAAGCGGCATACGATCTCGTTCGACAAGGTGCAGACCGTCGTGCTCGACGAGGCGGACCGGATGCTCGACATGGGCTTCTTTGACGACGTGACAAAGATCATCGAGAAGGTCAAAAACCGCCGCAATCTCGGCCTGTTCTCCGCCACCATCTCGCAGGAGGTCATGACGGTCTCGTGGATGTACCAGCGCGACGAGGTGGAGATCACCGTCCCCGCCGACACCGACAACCGCCCGGACATCACGCAGTATTCCATCACCTGCCCGCCGCTCGAGAAGATCGAGATGACGAGCAGGCTCATCCGCACGCTCCGGCTGGAGCGCACCATCGTCTTCTGCAACACGAAGGTCATGTGCCAGCGCCTGCGCGACGATCTGGTCCGCATGGGCCTCGACGCCGACTGCATCCACGGCGATATCCCGCAGCAGAAGCGTGAAAAGACCATGCGCACCTTCAAAGAGGGCAAGCTCCCCATCCTCATCGCCACGGACGTTGCCTCCCGCGGCATCGACGTCGACGACGTCGACTGCGTCATCAACTATGATGTGCCCGAGGAGAACGAATATTACATCCACCGCATCGGCCGGACCGGCCGGGCCAAGAAGAAGGGCATCGCCGTGTCCATCCTCGGCACGTTCCCGGAGCAGGCAAAGCTGGCGGAGATCGCGAAGTATTCCCACTACGTCGTCCAGCCCGTGAAATTTGCGGAGGACGGCGCGCTCGTGGAAGAAGAGCCGCCGAAGCCCAAGAAGGCGCCGCCGCGCCGCCGCTTCCGTTGACGGCAGCGGAATGGGGCGTGCTGCTTCTGTGCTGCGCGCTGCCGGGAGAGGAAAAGCCGCTGAGCCTGCCGCAGTTTCAGGAGCTCGGGCGGCGGGCGCGGGCGCTCGGCTGCCGGGGTGACGATCCGCTCAGGGAGCTGACGGCCCGGGATCTTGCCCGCCTCGGCTATGACGCGGCACAAAGTGCGCGCATCACGCGGCTGCTTGCGCGGGAAGCGCAGCTGGAGCAGTATCTGCGCGCCGCCGCGGCGCAGGGCATCACCGCCGTCACGCGGCTGTCTTCGCAGTATCCTGCGCGCCTGCGGCGCACGCTCGGGCCGCGCTGCCCGGCGGTGCTGTTTGCAAAGGGCGAGGCGGAGCTTCTTTCCGCGCGCTGCATCAGCGTGGTCGGCTCGCGCGAGCTGAGCGGGGAAGGGCGGGCTTTTGCCGCGGAGGCCGGACGCCGCATCGCGGCGGAGGGCTTCGCGCTCTGCTCCGGCGGAGCCGCGGGGGCGGACCGCGCGGCGCAGGACGCCTGTCTGGCGCACGGCGGCAGCGCCGTGATCTTTCCGGCCGGACGGCTGACCGACTGCCCGGCGCAGGAACACGTTTTGTATCTGGCGGAGCAGGCGTATGACGCGCCGTTCTCCACGCCGCGGGCGCTGGGGCGGAACTACCTCATCCACGCGATGGGGGAGAAGACGCTCGTCGCGCAGTGCCGGGCCGGTTCCGGCGGCACGTGGGACGGAACAACGGAAAATCTGAAGCACGGCTGGAGCCCCGTCTTCGTGCATGACGATGGGACGCCCGGCGCCGGGGCGCTGATCGAGCGCGGCGCGGCCGCGGTCCGCACGCTCGGGCGGCTGGACGAGCTGCAGCCGGAGCAGCTGCATTTTTGAGGAAACGATGCGATATTACTACGGACAACTGACAAAGCCGCTGCAGGGCGTGTACGACACGCTCCTGAGCGGCTTTCGCGTATATGCGCCCAGCATCCGGATCCCGGATGTGGAGCAGGGGCAGCTGGCGGAGGTCTATCTGCGGCTGAAGCTCGATGAGCCGCTGCTGTTTTATGTGACGGGCTACCGCTGCCGGTGGATGCCGGGCGCGGCCCATCTGGAGCTGCTGCCGGAGTATCTGTTTGACAAGAGCAAGATCCGCACCCACCAGCAGGCGATCGAGGCACGGCTCTCGCGCCTGACCCGGCCCCTGCAGAGCAAGCCGGAGCTTGAGCAGGAGCTCGCCATCCATGATTTTATTTTGGAGCAGGTGCGCTATGACAAGCTCAAAAAGCCCTACTCCCACGAGATCCTCGGCCCGCTGACGCAGGGCGTCGGCGTGTGCGAGGGCATTGCCAAGACCGTCAAGGCCCTGTGTGACCGGCTCGGCCTCTGGTGCATCGTGGCGCTGAGCGAGGCCGCGCCGGAGCGCGGCATCCGCTACCGCCACACCTGGAACGTGCTGCGCATCGGCGGACAGTATTACCACCTCGACGCCACGTTCGACAATTCCCTGCAGCGGGGCGTCAAGCGCTACGATTACTGCAATCTGGACGACAGCCGCTGCTTCCGCGACCATGAATCGCTGGTCTTTCCCATCCCCGCCTGCACGGACGGCCGGGCGTTTTACTACCGGAACGTCTCCTTCACCAAGCCGGAGGAGCTGGAAAAGCGGCTGGCGCAGGCGCTGCGCAAAAAGCAGCCGGTCTTCGTCTTCCACTGGCGCGGCGGCGGGCTGAACCGCCAGATCCTCTCAGAGCTGCTCGCCCTGGCCGGGACGCTGGCCCAGGCGCGGGGAAAACAGGCGTCCTGCTCCGTCAACGTGCCGCAGGCCGTCATCCAGCTGCAGTTTTCTGACGCGCCGGAGCCGGACATCACCATCCAGCAGGCAAACGAGGGTGAGGCCGCGCCGGAGACTCAGACCGTCTCCGAGTAGCTGCCGAGATAGCAGACGTGCTCGCAGACGCTCTCCAGCTCGCCGAGGAGCTTCGGCAGCTCCGGAGAGTAGACGGAGGCTTCGAGATCGAAGTAGAAGCGGAAGGTATCGTCGGAGCCGGGGATCGGGCGGCTCTCAAGCTTCGTGAGGTTGATGCCGCAGCCGTAGATGCGGGCCAGCACCTGATAGAGGCTGCCGGGCTCGTTGGCCAGCGTCACGAGAAGGCTCGTCCGGTCAGCGCCGGGGTAGACCTCAGGCTTGGCGGCGATGCAGATGAAGCGGGTGTAGTTGCCGTGCTCGTTCTGCACGCGGTCCTGCAGGCTCTGCAGGCCGTAGATCTCCGCGCAGGCGTTCGAAGCGATGGCGGCCAGGTCCTTTCGGCCGGATTCGGCGACCATCCGCGCCGCCGCGGCGGTATTTTCGCAGCGGGTGACGGTGACGTTCGGCAGCTGCTTCAAAAATTCGGAGCACTGCTCCAGCGCCTGCCCGTGCGAGACGATCTCGCGGATGTCGGACAGCTTCGTGCCCGGGAGCGCCAGCAGACTGTGGTCGACCCGCAGGCGGACGCTGCGCACGATGGAGAAATTGTGCTTCTGCATGAGATCATACACCGCGTTGACCGAACCTGCCGTGCTGTTTTCCAGCGGCAGAACGCCGTACTGGCACAGCCCCTGCTCAATGGCGGCGAAGACCTTGTCGAACGTCGCGCAGAAGAACACGCTCGGGTGCTGGAACAGCTTGTCGCAGGCCTGCTGGGAATACGCGCCCTCCACGCCCTGGCAGGCGACAGCCGCCGAGGTGGGGAACAGCTGCGGCGTCGTGACGACGGCCCGCTTTAAGATCTCCGGCAGCGTACTGCTGCTGCCGAGCAGCGAGCGCTGGTAGCCGCGGCTGAGCGAGAACAGCAGCCGGAACAAGCTCACGGCCTCCTCCTGCAGATCCTCCGGCGCGGCTTTGACGATCCCCGCCAGCTTTTCACGCTCCCGGCCCGTATCCAGGACCGGCAGGGCGTGCTCTTTTTTATACGCCGCGATCCCGGCCGCCGTCTGCATCCGCTCGGCGAACAGCCGCAGAAGCTCTGCGTCGATCCGGTCGATCTGTGTTCTGTAATCCGAAAGTTCCATTCTATATTCCCACCCTTTCAAAAATACAAACAAAAAACGCGGCACAGCGTAATCTGTGCCGCGTTGCGAACCAGCCTTTGTTTCCGCGCATCACAAATTACCCTTACTGAACGGCAGTAAAGGTAAAGATAAACGCGAACATAGCGGAAACGTACATCGTAACGACCTCATTTCGAAGATGGCATCATGGTAGCAGACCGCGCCGGAAAAGTCAAGCCCCCGCGCGCAGCTTTTCCAGAAGCGCGGTGAAATAATCCGGCAGCCCGCAGCTGACCGTTACCGGCTCGCCCGTGCGCGGGTGCACGAAGCGAAGCTCCTTCGCGTGCAGGCACTGGCTGCTCTGCCCGAGCTCCGGCTTTTTGTGGCCGTAGACCATGTCGCCCAGAATCGGGTGGCCGCGGTAGGCCATGTGGACACGGATCTGGTGCGTCCGCCCGGTCTCCAGCCGGCACTCGACGAGCGTATAGGCCGCAAACCGCTCCAGCACGCGCCAGTGCGTGACGGCGCTGCGACTGTTTTTCTGCGTGACGGCCATTTTCTTGCGGTCGGTCGGGTGGCGGCCGATGGGCGCGTCGATCGTGCCCGCGTCATCTCGGATCCGGCCGCAGACGAGGCAGACGTAGGTCCTTGCCAGCGAATGGTCCTTGAGCTGCGCGGCGAGCGCGGCGTGGGCGGCGTCGTTTTTCGCCGCGATGATGAGGCCGGAGGTGTCCCGGTCGATCCGGTGGACGATGCCGGGCCGCAGCTCCCCCCCGATGCCGGAGAGGGAGTCCCCGCAGTGGTGGAGCAGGGCGTTGACCAGCGTGCCGTCCGGGTGGCCGGGGGCCGGATGGACCACCAGCCCCTTGGGCTTGTTCACCACGATCACGTCGCTGTCCTCGTACACCACATCCAGGGGGATGTCCTGGGGCGCCACGTCCACCGGTTCCGGGTCCGGCAGGGCGACGGACACGGCCTCTCCCCCGCCCAGGCGGTAGTTTTTCGCCAGGGGCTTTCCGGCAGCGGTGACCCGCCCCTCCTCGCACAGCCGGGCGGCGGCGGAGCGGGTCACATCCGGCAGCTGTCCGGCCAGCCAGGCGTCCAGCCGGGTGCCGGTGTCCTCAGGATTCACTTGGAGCGTCCGCGTCTCCATGGGCCTTGCCTCTCTTGTCGTATTTCTCGTAGAACCATAGGTAATAGATTACCGCCAGCACGGCGCCGCACACCACGCAGATGTCCGCCACGTTGAACACCGGGTAGGAGGGCCAGAACTCCAGGTGGAACATGTCCACCACGTACCCCAGCCGCACCCGGTCGATGATGTTCCCCACGCCGCCGGACAGGATCAGGAATCCCGCCGCCACCCCCAGGGGGTGCCGGACGATCCGGCGGAGCAGGACCACCGCCACCGCGATCACAATGACGGAGGTGACCGCCACCAGCAGCCAGCGCATACCGGAGAAGCTGGACCAGGCCGCCCCGTAGTTGTGGACGGTCCGCAGCTCTACCAGCCCGGGCAGAAAGGGCTGGGCCTCCCCCAGGGGGATGTTGACGGTGACATAGTGCTTCACCCACTGGTCCAGGCCCAGCAGGGCCAGGGACAGCGCGGCGCAAAGGGCATACAGCATAGTTTTCTCCTCAAATCAGATAGGTTTTCACCACCGGCACCCGCCGGAGGACCAGCCACACCAGAAAGCCGCCCCCGAAGGCCGCGGCCGCCAGCACCGGCACGCCCCAGACGGGCGGCAGCGTCCCGGCGGAGAGGCCCCTGCCCGCCAGGAAGTCCAGGAAGAACAGGTGCGTCAAGTAGATGCAGAAGGACGCCTTGGAGACGGTCTCCGCCATGGGCCAGCGGTCCCGGTTCTGCCACCGGGCGGCGCAGAAGCCGTACAGCCCCGCCGCCTGCAAACAGACGCCGGGGGCGCTCCCCTGGAGGAACACCTGATACAGCGCCCCGGTTTTGACGGAGGCCGCCAGCGTCAGGCCGAAGGTCAGCGCCGTGCCCGCCAAATACAGCCAAACAAAGGTCCGGGGCCTGTGGCGGGGCGCCTCCTGAGTCAGGACATCGCCCAGCACACCATAGCCCACGGCGCACCAGGTCAGGTTGATGGGGTACTGGGCAGGGATGCCGCCGACGAGGGACAGGGGCGGGAAGAATTTCAGCGTGGGGGCCAGACACCCCAGCACGAACCAGATCCCCAGAGCGTAGTTCAGCAGCCGCCGGTCCGCCGCCGCCACAAGGCGGCGGGTCAGGGGCAGCACCGCGTACACCAGCAGAATGATGTGGAGGTAATAGAGATGGTTCTTGTGATGGAACAGCACCAGATTCAGCGCCGCCTGCCGGAGGGCCGTCCGCTCCAGCACGCCCGCAGCGCGCCAGCCCCGCAGCAGCTCCACACCCTCATAGGCTGCGGCCCAGAAAAGCAGGGCCGCCAGGATGCGGGGGATGTACTTCGTCCACACCCGCCGGACGGTGACCTCCTTTTCCGGCGGCAGCAGCAGCGCGCCGCTGCACAGGAAGAACACCGGCACCGCGCTGCGCAGCAGGCAGTTCCAGAACAGGGCGGAGGTCCACCCAAAGGACCCCGGCGCTCCCGCAAAGCCCCCGGCGGCGGAGGCATGGATCAGCAGCGTGCCGAAGATGGCAAAGGTCTTGGGGGCGTCCACCGGGGCGCTGCGCA
>ERZ773139.3125-NODE-3125-length-15347-cov-4.690819_pt1 | contig 15347 bp, 16 predicted proteins | sample MGYA00580854_ERZ773139 | MGnify/ENA primary metagenome ERZ773139 (study PRJEB29015, sample SAMEA2737809) | human gut metagenome | biome: human gut; feature: human-associated habitat; material: faeces | place: China | collected 2012 ...
GCTTCACAGTTTGAGCAAAAGTCAAAATAACGTATAAATTTGTCATAATTTCAGTAGCATTTCCTCACCCAAACCTCTATTATTGTAAATATGAAATCAAGGAAAACACCTGTGTATTTTCTAACAGTACTTAAGCGTTTCAGTTATTCGGTGTAGCGCCGCGTAGCAAAGCGGATGATTTTATCCGCTTGACCATTTTCAACCTAAGGAGGACATGACAAAATGATTCAGAAATATACTTACGGGACCCCATTTGAAACCGATGCCATCGTAACTTCTATCCCGGCTTCTAAGGGAACTCCTGCATACGGAACTATCTCCACAGAGAACGGCTTCTCTTTTACTTATGACATGGATGACAACGATGTTGTCTATGGTCTGGGCGAATCAAACCGCGGAATCAACAAACGTGGATACGTTTATGAGAGCAACTGTTCCGACCAGCCAAACCATACAGAAGATAAAATCTCCCTCTATGGAGCACACAACTTCCTCGTAATCTCCGGAAAACAGACTTTCGGTCTCTTCGTTGATTATCCAGGAAAACTGAAGTTTGATATCGGTTACACACTCTCTTCCCAGTTAAAGATCACCTGTGAGGATGCAGACCTTTATCTGTATGTGATCGAGGGTGAAACTCCTTACGATATCGTAAAACAGTTCCGTAAAATCATCGGAAGAAGCTATATCCCACCTAAATTCGCATTTGGTTTCGGTCAGAGCCGCTGGGGATATACAACTGCTGACGATTTCAGAAAAGCCGCTGACGGATATCGTGAAAACAATATTCCGATCGATATGGTATACATGGATATCGATTATATGGAAGACTACAAAGATTTCACAGTCAATCAGGAAAACTTCCCTGACTTCGAAGCCTATGTCAATGAAATGAAAGAAAAAGGTATCCACCTTGTTCCGATCATCGATGCAGGTGTCAAGGTAGAAGCTGGCTATGATGTTTATGAAGAAGGCGTTGAGAAGAACTACTTCTGCAAACGTGAAGACGGAAGTGATTTCGTTTCCGCTGTATGGCCGGGCTGGACTCATTTCCCTGATGTCCTGAATGCAGATGCCAGAGCATGGTTCGGACAGAAATACGAACGTCTCATTTCAAAGGGAATCGACGGTTTCTGGAATGACATGAACGAACCTGCCATGTTCTGTACCCCGGAAGGCGTTGCTGAATTAAAAGAATACATCAAAGACAACTTCATGGACAAGGAAGAAGCACCTGGATTTACACTCGGTGATAAAGTAAACGCCCTTGCAAACAATCCGGAAGATTACAAACGCTTCTATCACAATGTAAACGGTCAGAAAATCCGCCACGACAAAGTACATAACCTGTTTGGCTATAACATGACCCGTGCAGCAGGTGAAGCATTTGAAAAAATCGCACCTGGCAAACGTTTTCTGATGTTCTCCCGTTCCTCCTATGTGGGAATGCACAGATACGGCGGAATCTGGATGGGAGACAATAAATCCTGGTGGTCACACATCCTTCTGAACTTAAAGATGCTTCCATCCCTGAATATGTGCGGTTTCCTTTACACCGGTGCAGATCTGGGCGGATTCGGTGCAGATACCACACGTGACCTGGTACTGCGCTGGCTGGCACTTGGTGTATTCACACCTCTTATGAGAAACCACTCCGCTCTGGGAACCAGAGAACAGGAAGCTTACCAGTTTGAAAACATCGAAGACTTCCGTCATGTGATCGGTGTCAGATATCGCCTTGTTCCATATCTGTACAGTGAATACATGAAAGCAGCATTAAACGATGATATGATGTTCCGTCCGCTGGCATTTGACTACACAGAGGATGCATTCGCAACTCAGGTAGAAGATCAGCTTCTTCTCGGAAACGAAATCATGATCGCACCTGTTTATACACAGAATGCAAAAGGCCGCTATGTATATCTGCCGGAAGAAATGATGTTCGTAAAATTCCTGCCGGATGGAACCATCTCTCAGGAGATTCTTGAAAAAGGACATCACTATGTAGAAGTTGCCCTGAATGAAGTTCCACTGTTTATTCGCAAAGGAAAAGCTATTCCGGTTGCTGATGTTGCTCAAACAGTAAAAGATATTGATCCGGCTACTATCCGCATGATCGGATATGAGGGAGCTGAATATGACCGTTATGATGATGACGGGGTAAGCACTTTGTAATTTAACCGAATCAGTCAGATTTACCTGCCACAATTGCAGAAATTACCAGACAGCAGTTAAGAATTGAACGAAAAGTCACCTCATAAAAAATAAAAAGAAACAGTCACATATACCCAATGAATATCAATATATTCTCTCGGTTATGTGGCTGTTTTCTTTTAACTTATCAATAATCATCCCACAGAACCTGGTTTTGCCGGATGTGGCGTACACTCTGTACCAATTACAACACCATCAGAATTATAAATGGTTCCTGTTTCTTTATCCACGTAAGAACCTTTAGGCGGAATAAAATTTCCACTTTCATCAGTTGTTCCAAATTTTTCTTCATATTCTTTTTCATCTTAATTCCTCCCTCGTCATTTTCTTTGCTTCAATACTATATATCACATATAACTAAACACACTTTTAGACTCTATCTCATTCACGCAGCCATTTTCCACTTGAAAAATTCTATCACACAAGGTCTGGATATCCTCTTTTGCATGGCTAGCCAAAAGAATTAACTTCTTTTGCTCTTTTAATTGTAGAAGCAACTTTCTAATTTCTTTTATTCCTTGCTGATCCAACCCATTCATAGGCTCATCCAAAAGAATTACTTCCGGATTTTCCATAATTGCCTGTGCTATTCCAAGCCGCTGCTTCATCCCAAGAGAATATTTCCCTACTTTCTGATTCGCAGCATAGAAAATTCCCACTTCCTTCATAGCCTTCAGTATATCCTCTTTTGTAATGCAATTTCTAATTTTCGCTATATACCAAAGATTTTCGTAACCAGTATATGAAGATAAAAAACCGGGATTTTCAATTAAAAGTCCTAAACTTGGAGGAAAATCCAAATCTTTCCCAATTTTTTTTCCATCCAGAAGAATTTCTCCCTCTGTCACCCAAATAAGTCCTGCTATCATCTTTAATATCATGGTTTTTCCTGATCCATTTGGTCCAATTAATCCATAAATATTTCCAGAAATTAACTCCATATTCACATCTTTTAAAATTCTGTTTTTTGAAAATTGTTTTCCAACATGTGACAATATAATTTTTTCCATATCTGTCCCTAAATTTCTTTCTCTATTACACAATAATCAATTTTTCTAATATAGCTATAAGAAAATACACATAATAACAAAGCTAACCATAACAGCGGCGCAAAGCTTCCATTTTCTGCTGGAGAGGCATATGCCTGTAGCGACAATTCCGTTTTCCATTCCTTTCTTGTAATATAGCCTGAAAAATGCACAAACACAGCAATCCAAGTTCCTAAAGAAAGTCTGCCCTTTATATTAAATACATACAATATTTCTCCAAGCACAAAAGCATATAATACATTTCCTAAATACGCCAAAAAGCAAGCTTGAATCACCGTATACTTTTTCATAAATTCCCAGTATGGAAAATAAATTTGGAACTGAAACAGCATTACTTGCTCCTGCCTGGCAACTTGACTTAGAGGAATACTCCAGCTGTCTCCTAAATATCCTTGCCTTGACAAAAAAAACATTGAAAAAGAAAGTAGAAACAAATAATAAAAAGCTGCCTGAATCAAAATATAAAAAAGGCCACTGCTGTTCCACACTCTTTTCGATGTCCGCACTATCAATTGAGAAGTTCTCGCGTAAATAAATGGTGCATCTGATATCAAAAAAAGATATCCCAATACCACTAACATACTTTGCTGAGGGTCTAAAATCCCATATAAAAAACCCTCCATTAAATTAACTGGTTCATTTCGAAGTCTCACAAATTTCGTGAACTGTTGTAAGGGAATCAGAAATAATGCCAAGCCAATACCAATTCCTAACCATACTCGAACCGTACCATATTCAAAACGTAAATATTCCCGTACAAGCCGCAACACCTTGCGTCCTTTTTTCATTGAATTACCCTCTTTCGAAAAATCACTGCACTGACCAGAGCAGCAATCAGGCAGTAACACAGTAAGATAAATGCAGACAAACTATAACAATCCAAATCTTCTCCTCTTACCAGGAACACTGGATTTAATTTAGGATGTTCAGAAAAAACGATCCAAAAAAACTGATTTAAAATAAAAGGTATCAGATAAGGAACATATTTATTTTTTACCAATAAAGAGGATCCAAATCCAATTAATGCCCAAAAGATTCCATATAAACCTCCAAGACAAGTTTTGATACATAGTACAACTGGAATCCCATATTTTACTATAATATCACATACATGCATTCCAGAAAACAGACTTCCCATCTCCGAAGACCCCATCTCATACGCAAAACCAAAAGTAATTCCCATTGGAATAGCCATAATCGCAAAGCCTGATACAGACACAGAAAAAATACGCATTATCAAATACTTTCTCCAAGACATCCTGCTTAAAATGAAATAGATGTACTTTGACTTTTCTTCTTTATAAAATTGATTTGCATATCCCCAAGCAGGGAACGCAGCTGAAAAAATAGTGAATCCGGACAATGCCATCGGCAACGAACAAATTTCCATTATCGGCACAGTACCAGGGAATTCTCTAAATTCCCATACTGTACGCATTAAAATAATGCTCAAACCCAAGCCCCCTATCATAAATCCTGGATTCCAAACTGCTCTTTTTATATCTATTAAAAATATCTTTCCACATCCCTTATTGCGCATAAATCACACTTCCATCTAAAGCATTCACACACAGATTACTCATACTAAATTTTTCTCTTTCTTTTGGATTTTTTTCCAAATATTCATAATATGAGTCCATATCAAACTCAAAGTTCCAGACAGGAATTAGTCGGATTTCTCCATCGATATTTTTCAGCAAATACTCTAATTTCATTCCAGTAGCTTTTATACCCTCTGAAAAAACTATTTCATAAGTATCCACTGCTTTTTTTAGAGATTTCTGAATAATATCAGTTCCTACTAGATCTGTACATTCTTCCATCTTTGTTACAGAAAACAAATTATATAAATCCAGATTAATCAATTCTTTTTGATCCATGGAAACAATTCCTCCTGTTTCCATAATCTCATTATTTTCTGTGGCTGGAAAACCATTTGCAACGGGAATATTTTCTACCATTTGTGTTAACTCATAAGTCCTGCCGTCCCACAGTTCAGAGTTCATAATCTGCGGAGCCAAAGTTATGATGAACCCACATTCTTTAAATATATCTCTCAAATTTTCAACTTGCTCCTCAGAAGGTTTTCGATTTTGACCCAGATTCTCTGTTTTTTCTAAACTTAATAATTGTTCGTTTCCATAATATAACGAATATGTTTCCATTACTTGAAAAGATTCTAATTCCTTATTTGTTGGAATTAATCCTGCTTGTTGGAGTTTTTCTGTAATCACCTGTAATTTTTTCTTTTCCCAAGTTTCTATTTTGACACTTCCAGTATAAAGAGTTGCCTTTCTGTTAGGGATTATTATTTCTGCATCTATACGTAGATAGTTCTCTTCCTTTTTTAAATCACATGTAATATGTTCTGGAAAAAGTTTTAAAGTCTCCTTACTTTCATCTTTCGGTACGAATTTCCCATTATTGTGAACTTGTACCGACTTCTGTATACTTTTTGCGATCTCTACACCATCCACCTCAGTTGTTTGAGGCTCTTGTACACAACCAGTCAAGAAAAAGCAAAAAACTGTAAATACTGCTAATATCTGTCTGTTTCTATTAATTTTGTTTTTCATTTTTATATCCATTCCTTTCGCTTCACTCAAGCACAAAATGTTTTTCTAAACTTATTTTTTCTTTATACTATAACTGAGCAAATTTGAAAAACAGAAAAGAATCTCTATGGTTAACAATTCTATATTTGTGCTGAGGAAAGCCCTCAGTGCCTTGGGATTTCCAACTGAATCTTCTGTAGCACTGAGGTTTCCTTCATGTCGGCGCACATAATAAATTGTGTACAAAATTTATCGTGGCAATGCAGGTCTCAATAATTTTGTAGTGACCTGCATTGCCACAACCGCTAGCAGGGGTGTGACCACTAATGGAAATCACCATTCTTCACCCCACATGAGGATAGATACCTCTACTTTCTATTTTCAATCTTATTTCTCCAATTATTTTACTGTATCTGCATTCCACCAACCATCACTCGAATATTTACCTGATGCTGTATCATCTGTCCTTGCAGCTAAGTAATAAGGACCCGTATAGCCAGTACCAAAAGGCGTAGTTATTAATTCATATTGTCCCGTTCTTCTCCATCTTTGAGCACTTGTACAAAATTCTTTTCTCGTTCTATGATAAGGAACAAATAACATACCATATGGTGATGCGCCAGTAGATAAATGATAGGGTTTATATGTCCAAGGATTTCCTTTAATCGTTTTCTGATTTCCTGAATTTGTATCAATCCTAAACTCTTGCCCCGTTGCCTTCAAACTAAAAGCAAACTGCTGGTGAGTTGACGCCATGACTGAATTTGGCATAACTAAAGTTGCTAATACCATTACACCACAAAATAAGTTTTTCTTTTTTATCATCTGATACCCTCCCTGTCATTTCATCAATATTATTATAAACTTTTATTTAGTTATACAGTTTCTCTCTGTTTAATACAAAATTTTTTATTTTTCCTACAATCACACATCCTCCAACAGTCAGATTTGTTACTCCAACTGTAATGGCTATGTTTCTTATTGCGGTAAAATTCAAAAATATACACAGCACATACATACATCCTATTCTCACTCTTGCTTTTTTTCCATATTTTTCTTTTTCCCACTGTTCCAGACGATGATTCTTATTGTCCACTGGAACAAGAAAATACAGAAGAATAAAATTCACACTATGCAGAAGAATAAAAATCTTATTATCACTACCATCAGACATATAGCGGATTGCCAATAATGCAACTGCAATAATTGCTGTTGAAATCACATAGCACCGATTTTGTGTATCTGCATGATAACCACCGGCATATTTCCTTAAAACAATAAAGCATACAAGAAAAACTATGCTTTGAAAAAACACCTGAAAGATACATCCCATCAGTAATGTCACAAGTGTCATAGTGCAGGTACTTTTTATTCTGTCAAGTCCATAGCGGATGATTTCCTCTTTTTCTTTCTTTGAAAAAGTTTGGGTTTCCATGTCAATGTTTTCTTAATTTTTTTGCAGCTTCTGGTATTTCAGGTTGATATGAAACCCATGGACAAGTTGCATTTGCCTCTGTTGTCGCCGACTTAATTGCAATTTTTTCAACAATCTTCTTTAATTCCTTTTTTAATACCTTTCTCATTTTTGTCGTTCTCCTTTTAATATATTTCATTGTTGTTTCTTGCTTTGTATCTAAATAATAGCATATTTATCGCAAAATTTTCTGAAAAGGCGAAATTCATATATAAATTGGCGAAATTCGTTTTTTCAGAACATATTGTGGTTTTTTTAAGGTTTTCTGTCACAATCTTTTCCCTCTTAAATAATTTTCTGCAAAATAAAAGACAGCGCAATCCTACCACTACACTATCTTTCATAGATTCTACATAATTTATAAGTACAGCATTACCTTTACAGTAAAAATCTGATTTTTATTCGAAACATCCATAAATCCCTGATATTTCTCTACCATCTTTCTGACATTTGCAAGACCAATGCCATGTCCTTTTTCTTCCTTCGTTGACAATAATTTATTTTGTTCTACATCCAATTCATGTTGAAAACTGTTTTTAATTTCCACGGAAAACATACCTTTTTCATAGTATATATTTACTGACATCCATTTATCTTCTGTCTGCTCTGCTGCTTCTATTGCATTCTCTGTCAGGTTTCCCAAAATCACATTCAGATCAAATGCTGATATGCACAAATCAGATGGTACCCGCACCTCATACTCTACATGATTCAGTTTCTTTTTTGCCTGTCCCAGAAGATAATTCAGCAGACTGTCAAGATTCTTGTTCCCACAACTGATCAGTTCAGACTGGTTCTGCATATACTCCCCCATGTCATGTATATATTTCCGAATTTCTTCATTATTCTGATTTGCAGCCATAAGTGCAAGTTCTCCCAGGTGATTTTTCATGTCATGGCGTAGAGCCTTTACTTTCTCTTCCGATTGCATCAGCACATCCAACTGGTGAGAATAAATGAGCATTTGTTTTTCCATAAGAGATTGTTCTTCCAGTTTTCTATATGCACTCACCAAAACATCATAAAGATAAAAGACTAATAAAATTGTCATTAGAATACATATTCCGGATGCTACTAATAAAGTCCTGTTTCTTACACCTTTATCAATAATAATTACCTGAGCTATACCGATAAAAGAAATAAACATCAGAATACTCTCATGTGGCATATCCTTTTTTTCTTTATTTTTCATAAGTATTTTCTCAGCTGCAATCTCACTAAACATAATCAAAACAACAGTACCATACGAAATTCCTTCTTCGTAACTTTGTGTAGCAGAATAATTCGTCAATAAGTTAATTGCTAAAAAATCGCATCCTATATTAACCCCATAAATCAGCAACGTCACAAATAGCCGTTTTCTTCGAGCTTTTTCATAACATCCCGAAATCACATAAAGCATTATTATGTTTGCAATGATACTCATTGTTTTTGAAAAAAATATCAAATGCACTCCTGCTGTCAAAACAAAAAACAATACATAACAGGCTCTTTCTTTTTTCTTTTCTTCAATATCTGTCCAAAAGAACAACCTCATAAAGCGATAGATTATATATGTACGCAAAAGATTCGTGCTTAATGTAGTTATCAACGCAAACATTTACTCTCTGTCCCTCCACACACGTTCCGCCAGTTGCTTTCTCACTGATTTCCGATATGGCTGGCTGATTGGAATTGTATCTCCGTTTTTCATTTTCACAGATTCATAAGAACATTCTTCGATATAATCAAAATTGATCAGATACGACTGATGAATCTGAATGAAATTTCCCGGAATTTTCTTTGCTATTTCTTTCAGTTTGCCATTAAATTCTTTCTGTCCGTCTTTTAAAACCAGATGCACTTTTTTATTCTGACTGCTGAAATACAGAATATCTTTATACAGCACCTTGAAATAATATCCACTGCCAAAGTACTCGAAAATACCTTTTCTGACTTCCGAAATTTTCTGAATCCTGTTCATGACATTCCCAACTTTTATTTTGTCTAAAGGTTTGATCAGAAAATCTGTAGGCTGTACACGAAATAGATCCATCGCATAACTGCTGTTCGCTGAAATGTAAACAATTGCAGTTTCCATGTTTTCCTGTTCTTCTCTTATAAAACGTCCCACTTCAATTCCATTTGTTGTCAGTAATTCTATATCCAGAAATAACACATCAAGAATCTTCTTGTTTTCTCTCAGGAACCGGCACAGGCTTTCTCCCTGATACCAGATATCAATATTCATCTGAATTTTATGCTCTTTTCCATAATCATAAAGCATTTTTTCCAGTTCCCCGCAGAGACCCTCATCATCATCGCAAATGCCAATGCAAAACATTCCTTTTCTCCCTTCATACTACATGCAGTATACAGCTCTTACAACTCTATTTCAAGACAAAAGTACCCTTTGATTTCGCGTGGAGTACTCTCAGGGAAACCAAAGGGTTCACATATGAAAGTTATTATTTTTCTTTATTTGCCAAAACAATATAACGGTAAATTTCTGCAAATGGAATTTCTTTTTCTCTGCTCAACTGTGCAACGCTCTCATATTCCGGATAAAGCTGCTCTTTTCCATTCAAAGTGCATACCTTTGCCAGAACTTCTCCCCAGGGAGTCGGAAGGGTTCTCGTTTCTCTGGGAAGAATCGTACGTTCCATTATGCTATAACGAATTCCAATCGTAGTAGTTTCTTCAAAAATAATATTCTGAAGCGTTTCTATATCTTCTTCCTTACAGATCACATTCAGAACCCATGCAGGTCTGTTCTTTTTCATAAAAACAGGCACATAATGCACATCTCTGGCACCGGCTTTCATCAGACGTTCCATCACAAATCCCAGAACTTCTCCACTGCAGTCATCAATGTTTGTCTCCATCTTGATAATCGTATCTTTGGTTTCCTGATTTTCAGCCTTCGGATTATTTCCGATTTCCGGGTTTTTGAATTCTTCTGACTGAGCCTTTGCCTCATCTGTTTCTGCGCTCTGCGAGATAATCATTGCCCTTAGGATTCCCGGGCATTCATACTGGCGTTTACCTGCGCCGATTCCAATCTTCCGGATTTCAAATGTTTCCGGAAGTTTATCTTTTGTTTTCACTGCTGCCACTATCGCCGCACCTGTAGGCGTTACAAGTTCACCCTCTACCTCTGTCATTTTCAGATGTAAATGGTTGGCACTTACTATATTTGCAACTGCCGGAACCGGGATTGGCAGGATGCCATGCTGACAACGGACAGTTCCCCGTCCCTCACAGAGAACAGGAACGATCACCTCTGTAACATCCAGATCATCCAGACAGACTGCCACAGACACAATATCCACAACAGAGTCCACTGCTCCCACCTCATGAAAATGCACCTGATCTACAGGAACATTGTGTGCTTTACTCTCTGCCTCTGCAAGAATTTCAAATATACGCAATGCAATCTTCTTTGCATTCTCAGTCATTGCACTATGCTCTATAATATAGGTAATTTCTTTTATTCCACGGTGTTCGTGATGGTGATGGTCTTGCGCTGTTCCTGTGCCATGGGCGTGATTGCTCTCATGGCCTTCATGATGATGTCCATGCAGATATTCCATATCATGGTCATGATTTTCATGCTCTTTATCCAGCACAACATCAAAATCACATGCATCTATTCCGGACTTCACAACTCTGCTGATCTTTGTCTCAAATCCTGATACCTTAAGACTCTTCAGCACCCTGTCCAGCACTGAGCGGTCAGCTCCCAGATCAAGAAGAGCCGCAACCGTCATATCACCACTTATCCCTGAATAACATTCCAGATATAATGTTTTCCCCATAATCAATTTCCTTTCTCATCTGTACCTGCTGCCAGACGGTTGATCTGTGTTGCCAGATAGCCGGCACCGTAGCCGTTATCAATATTCACCACAGCAATCCCATTCGCACAGGAATTGATCATGGTAAGAAGTGCCGAAAGACCATGCATACTTGCACCATAACCCACAGAAGTCGGTACTGCGATCACAGGTCTGCTCACCAGACCGCCCATCACACTGGCAAGAGCTCCCTCCATTCCCGCAACTGCAATTACACAGTTCGCACTCTGGATCGTCTCCAGTCTGGAGAATAAACGATGCATTCCGCTGACTCCCACATCATAAATCCGTTCAACATTTGTGCCAAAATATTCCGCTGTCTGTGCAGCTTCCTCAGCAACCGGAATATCTGCAGTTCCTGCTGAACACACCGCGATCTTACCAATACGCTTCTTATCTTTCTTTTCAACCTTTAAGATGCGTGAGATCGGATCATATTCCACTTCCGGAAACTTCTCCTTCACCAGTTCATACTGATGTTGGGAAGCTCTGGTTCCGAATACCTCACCGTCTTCTCTGTATAATCTTTCAAAAATATTCAGAAGATGTTCATCTGCCTTATTACTGCAGTAGATTACTTCTGCGAAACCGGTTCTTGCCTTGCGGCTTGTATCCAGCTTCGCATATCCCATTTCTTCATAACTTTCTTTCTTAAGGATTCGCTCTGCCTCCTCCACAGATACAGAACCACTTTTTACACTTTCAAGAATCTCCTGTAAGGTCATGGATTCCTCCTTTTAGAACACCACCTGCACCAGAAACATACAGACAACCGTTCCCACTATAATACTGAGCAGTGTATTTCTCTTCCACAAATGAAGATTTTGCTGTTATCATTCTTTTTCCTTATCAGCGCCCTTATTTCCACGCTGATCATAGTCATCCAGGAAATTATAGTATTCTCCATCTTTATGATATCCCATAACAGTACGAAGATTAATATCCCGCACACTGTTAAAGATATTCGTCTCGATCACACTGCTTGTATTTCTAAACTGCGCAACCAGCTCTTTCATCTCATCACGCTTGGAACCACGTCCGCCTCCACAGCTTACACAGTTCTCAGTAAAACGGCATGCACACTGAATGAAATGCAGTCCATTGGTATCTCTCCATGCCTTGATTGCAGATTCCTTGATCAGATACATAGGGCGGATCAATTCCATCCCCTCAAAATTCTGACTGTGCAGCTTCGGCATCATAGTCTCCACCTTACCACTGTACAGCATACCCATGAGAATCGTCTCGATCACATCATCAAAATGATGTCCCAACGCAATCTTATTACATCCCAGCTCCTTGGCATGAGAATACAGATAACCACGTCTCATTCTCGCACACAGATAACAGGGATTGTTCTCAATTTCTGCCACTGTATCAAAAATATCACTTTCAAAAACCGTAAGAGGAATTCCCAGAAGCTCTGCATTATCCTGAATAATCTTCCAGTTATCCGCATTATATCCCGGATTCATTACCAAAAACACCAGTTCAAAATGAATCTTCCCATGGCGCTTCAGCTCCTGAAGCAGCTTCGCCATCAGCATAGAATCCTTACCACCTGAAATACAGACAGCAATCTTATCTCCCTCCTGAATCAGCTGATACTCATTCAAAGCCTTGGTAAACGGTCTCCAGACCGTCTTTCTGAACGTCTTGATAATACTGTGCTCAATCTCTTTCGTCTTCAGTTCCTTCTGCTCCTTAGCATCATTCTCCATAAAACGGCTCAGAGAAAGTCTCAGATACGCACGATATCCACCTTCAATATTCACAGCCTCATACCCTGCATCACTCAGCTTCTCCACACAATCCCGGCTTCTGTCCCCCGTATGACAGAGAACATACACCATCTTCTCCCTGTCCACAGACTCCATTCTTTCCTCAAACTCATCCAGCGGAATATTCACTGCCCCCGGGAAAGATCCCCTGCTGTACTGATCCGCCGGCCGCACATCCACGATCGTAATCTTAGAAGAATCAATCTTCTCCAGCTCTTCCACACTAATTGTATTCATATATAACCTGCCTTTATCTATTAAAATCAATCACTTACCTCTGATGAATCACCCTGTATTTCCGCCCAATTCACCAGCCATCATTATACTTTGAAACCCCATGATAGTCAACATATTCCCTCGCCGTTGACTCGTAACAGTCCCTGTTTCGTTACTGTGTGAACGGAGTGAACAGTAACACAAAAGGAACAGAGCCAATGCCCTGTTCCCCTTTTATTATTTATAAACTTTTACACCAAAGGATTCATGAATGATAGTACGAGCCTCTTCAATGGTTTTAAACTCTTCTGCTTTCAGCATCTGTGCTGTGATATTTCCGATTGCAGTTGCCTCTCCTGGACCTGCATGGATTTCTTTCTTTGTTGCCTTTGCAGTCAGCTCATTGAGATATCCTGCGTTGGAACCTCCGCCCACGATATGAATACGGCTGTAAGTCCTGCCTGTCATCTCTTCCAGCTCTTTTGCTGTCTTTGCATAGCATTCCGCAAGACTTGTGTAGATAACTGTTGCAATCTCTCCCAGAGTTTCCGGAACCTTCTGTCCTGTTCTGCGGCAGTAATCCTTAACTTCCTCTGTCATATTGTCAGGAGAAAGGAAACACTCATCATTTGCGTCTACTCTTGACGGGAAATCCTTTGCTTCCTCTGCCATTGCGCAGATTTCTGCAAAGCTGTATGCATCATTTACTTCATGACGCACAGACTGGATCATCCAGAGTCCCATGATATTCTTCAGGTAACGGAAACGGCCTGCATAACCGCCTTCATTTGTAAAATTCATCTCACAGCTTTTCTCAGAGCAGTCAGCTTCTTTTCTCTCAATTCCCATCAGTGACCATGTTCCGGAGCTGATGTAGATAAAGTCATCGTCATTTGCAGGAACTGCCAGTACAGCGGATCCTGTATCATGTGTTGCAGGTGCAACTACTTCCAGATCAAAGCCCACTTCTTCCCTGATCTTATCTGACAGATGTCCGATGCCTGTTCCGGGCATGATCAGCTTCTGGAACATTTTTCTCGGATAACCGAGCATATCGATCAGTTCATAATCCCAGTCCTTAGTGATCGGGCTTACAAGCTGTCCTGTCGTAGCTTCTGTGTACTCACAGGTTTTCTGTCCTGTAAGAAGGAAATGGAAATAATCCGGCACATGAAGAAGTGTCTCCGCCTGTTCCAGATATTCCGGATGTTTCTTTTTCACTGCCATCAGCTGATAGATCGTATTATAATCAGCTTTCTGGATACCTGTTCTTGCATAGAGATCTTTCAGGGAAATTGCCTTATAAACTTCTTTATCCATTCCCTCTGTACGGTGGTCACGATATCCTACTGTATTTCCAAGAACATTGTCATTTTTGTCCAGAAGTACGAAGTCAACGCCCCATGTGTCCACGCCCATACTTACCGGAATCTTGCCGATTTCTTTACATTTCTTCAGACCATTTACTACCTCTTTGAAAAGACGGTCAAATTCCCAGCAGAGTTCTCCGTCTTTCTTTACCATTCCATTTTCAAAACGATAGATTTCTTCCAGAACCATTTTTCCGTTTTCCATATGTCCAAGGATATGACGTCCGCTGGATGCTCCGATATCTACCGCTAAATAATATGCTGCCATTTTAACCCCCTCAATATATGAATTCATACGCACTTTATATCTTATGATTTTATTTTATCCCGATTTACTTTTGAATGTAAAAACCTTGTTTATCTGAAAAAGTGGCCTCGTTTCTCAATTAAAAATGTCAGTTTTCAATTAATATACTCCCACGAAAGACATTACCGGTGCTACTCTGGAGTCTTCAATCACGATTGCCAGGCAATCTGTCTGTATTCCTTTGAGATCAATGATCTTTTTATATCCAATAGTAGTTCCATTATAACATTCTTTCATACTTCCATTTTCTTCGTAGCAGACTTTGAACTTCTCTACTCTCTGGCTGAATGGAATGGCTTCCTTCAGTACCAGATAATTAAGCTTCTTTTTCTCAACCCAGTTAAGCTTGATCATGAGTTTATTTGTTCCCTCTTCATTCATAAAATAAGTCTCATAATCATCAGTTCTTAATACTGTAGGTTCTTTCTCCTGACAGTCAAGTGGCGGAATCGTTGTAATACCTGCTTCACCAACCAGATTGTATTTAAATGTATTCTCAATAAACTCGCCTAACTGTTTCAGATTTGCTGCATCTGTTTCATGGA
>ERZ773139.3143-NODE-3143-length-15245-cov-5.038841_pt1 | contig 15245 bp, 16 predicted proteins | sample MGYA00580854_ERZ773139 | MGnify/ENA primary metagenome ERZ773139 (study PRJEB29015, sample SAMEA2737809) | human gut metagenome | biome: human gut; feature: human-associated habitat; material: faeces | place: China | collected 2012 ...
GCCCGCTGATTCAGCAGATGTGCGCCGCGGCGAAGATTCCGTCCGAGCGCGTCTATCGCATGTGCCTGGCGGGCAACACCACCATGAACCACCTGCTGCTGGGGCTGGACACGGATCCCGTGCGCATGGAACCCTACATTCCGTCCTTCTTCCTGGCCGACGACATGCGCGCCAACGACCTGAAGCTGGGCCTGCATCCCGAGGCCAGGCTGATTCTCGCGCCCAACATCGGCTCCTACGTGGGCGGCGACATCACCGCCGGCGCGTTCGCGTCCATGCTCTGGAACAAGGAGGAGCTGGCGCTGTTCATCGACCTGGGCACCAACGGCGAGCTGGTGTTCGGCAACAACGAGTTCCTGATGAGCTGCGCGTGCTCCGCCGGCCCGGCCTTTGAGGGCGGCGATATCAGCTGTGGTATGCGTGCGACCGACGGTGCGATTGAAAAATGTACGATCGATCCGGAGACGATGGAACCTTCGTACCATGTTATCGGAGATGAGGGAACGAAGCCGATTGGTCTTTGCGGTTCCGGAATCATCGATGTAATTGCAGCGCTGTTCCGTGCGAAAATGGTTAATCCGAAGGGAAAATTTATCCGGGAAGGCAGACGGATCCGCCACGACAAATATGGCATGGGAAGCTATGTCATCGCATTTGAAGAGGAAGCCGGAAGCGTCCGCGACGTTGAGATTACAGAAGTAGATATCGACAACTTCATCCGTGCCAAGGGCGCGATTTTCTCCGCCATTGCGACGCTGCTGCATAGTGTGGATATGCCTGTGGAAGCCATCGAGAACGTCTTTGTCGCCGGCGGCATCGGCTCCGGCATCAACATGAAGAACGCGGTGAACATCGGCATGTTCCCGGACGTGGAGCTGGAAAAGTTCCACTACATCGGCAATTCCTCCCTGTCCGGCGCTTACGCCATGGTCATGAGCGACGAAGCCGCCGCCAAGACCGCGGAGGTGGCCGCGAACATGACCTATCTGGAGCTTTCCACCTATCCCGGCTACATGGATTCCTTTGTGGCCGCCTGCTTCCTGCCCCATACGGACAAGCGGCTGTTCCCCCACTCCATTCAGGAGGCGTAACATGCTGGAGGGAATGCACCATGTGGCGGTGATTGCTTCGGAGGAAGCCCGAACCCTGGATTTTTATGTCAACAAGCTGGGGTTCACTCTGGAGAGCCAAGTCTGGAGGCCGGAGCAGCGGGATTATCTGCGGATGCTGCGGCTGGGGAATTTGGTGCTGGAGCTGTTCATCAAGCCCGACGCTCCTGCCCGGCTGACTCTGCCAGAGGCTCTGGGTCTACGGCATTTGGCCTTCCGGGTAACGAACATTCAGGCGGCTCGGGACTGGCTGAACGCACAGGGCATCGAGACGGAACCGATTCACGAGGACAAGGCAAACGGAGGGCACTATGTATTCTTCCGGGATCCCGACGGTCTGCCTCTGGAACTACACGATTAAGGAATAAGGAATATGCAAGTAGAAAACCACAAAGAAGAAGCCCCCTTTGCCCATTATGCGGAGCTGTTCCGCGATCTGAACCCCGCCGCCGTGACGGCGAGGCTGTCGGACGTTCGCTGGGACGGGAAGGAATTCACCCTCGGCCTGCTGGGCAGGGCGTTTGCCGTTGCCTATCCGGACTACGCCATCCGGGCGCTGGACGGTGGGACGCTGCCGCCGCTGCCCGCCCAGACGTTTCTGCTGCGCTATCTGCTGGAAAGCAAGGACGTGGTCTGGCAGGGGCAGTGGAAGACCTTCCGGGAGATGCCCTGGGGGGAGATGTACATCAAGCCCTACACCGGCCGCGTGCTGACCCGGGCGGCTTTCACCTTCGGCACCCGGCTGCCAAAGTTCAAGGCCGCCTGCGAAAAAATGCGGGCGCTGCCCCTGTCTCACGGGGACGCGGGCTACCAGTTCGATCTGATCGGCGGCTACCGGATGCAGATTCTCGTCTGGGAAGGAGACGACGAATTCCCCCCCAACGCCCAGGTGCTTTATTCCGACAATTTCGCGGAAGGCTTCGCCGCGGAAGACCGGGTCGTGGCGGGGGATATCCTGATCTCCACGATCAAGAGCCAGATGTAAAAAGGAAAAGGCAGGGCGCTCTTTTGGAGCGCCCTGCTTGCGTTTACTGCAGACCCTGCTCGTAAGCCTCGATCATCTTCTTGAACGTGTGACCCGTACGACCTTCGAAATTTGCTTTTCTTTTCAGCTTTTGCAGATACTTTTCACAGCTTTCACCTGTAAAAATCTTGATGTCCAGCCGCATAGTGCCGTCACCCTCCGGCGTAGCAAAGATTTTATCAATAAAGGTATCGATAAATTCCTTGGTGATCTCGCCGTTCTGACAGTCACGCTCAGCATCCCGAAGCACCTTGCGGATACGCTCCATATTGCTGCGGAACTCCTCACTGGATTCCTGCTGTTCCCGCAGCTCGGCAAGCTCCTGTTCGGCGGCTTTGATGTCGGCGTTGCACTGGGCAGTCATGGACTTAAAATCAGCAGGGGTGATACTGTCGAGGGCTACCAGTTCCAACAGCTTGCTTTTCTTTTTCAGGGTCAGCTCAATGGTTGCCTGTGCTGACTCGATTTTCTTCTCAATATTTCTATCGCTGGTCATGGCACGGTACATCCGCTCGTATTCTTCCAGCATAGCAGCGGAGGCTTCCTTTGTATCACGGAATACCTCAAAGAGTACAGGGATCAGTTCTTTTTCATAGATCGGGATGGAATCACAGCTGTCTTTGCCATTGTTGATTTTCCCGGAGCAGACCCACTTGGAATTTTTGTTACCTTGCCGATCTACGGAGTCACGGCGGTAGTAAGGTGTACCACAATGGGTACAGAACAGCTTTCCGGTCAAAAGATTGGCATGATTGCAGACACCCTGTCGGTTCTTCACATCCTCGCTTCTCCTGCGAAGTACGGCATTAGCCTGCTCCCACAGTTCTTCGGAAACGATAGCCGGTACGATTTCACCGGTTTCATCCTTGAACATGACCCATTCCTCCGGCGGGAGGAATTTCTGCTTTTTGGTGAACATATCCACCACCTTGACCTTGTTGCCCACATAGTAGCCCTTGTATTTAGGATTGGAAATCATGCCCGACATGGTGGAGTGGGCTATTTTCTTGCCGTTGTGGTTACGGTATCCCTTTTCCCAGAACAGTGTTTCAAGCTGTTTCATGGAGTATTCGTCAGTAGCATACAGTTCAAACAGCTGCCGAACCATCACAGCCTGATCTTCATCTATAACCAAACGGCCATCCTTTTTGATATATCCAAAGATGCGGCTGTTGCCCAGCACTACGTTTTGCTTGATTGCCTGCTGATGCCCGAATTTCACACGGGAGGACAGCTTGCGGAGTTCATCCTGTGCGATGGAGGACATGATGGACAGACGAAGTTCGGAGTCCTCGTCAAAGGTATTGATGTTGTCGTTCTGGAAAAAGACACCTACTCCCGCATTCAGGAGCTGTCTGGTATACTGGATAGAGTCCAGCGTATTGCGAGCAAAACGGGAGATTTCCTTTGTGATAACAAGATCAAATTTACCGACTTCTGCATCATCTACCATGCGATTGAAATTCTCACGGCGCTTGGTGGAGATACCGGACAGTCCCTCGTCGATATATCCCGGCACGAATGTCCACGCGGCGCTCTTTCTGATGAAATCTTCGTAATAACTGATCTGGTTGCCCAGAGAGTTCAGCTGCTCATCCGATTCTGAGGAAACACGGGCATAGTAGGTTACCCGAAGCGGAATATCGTAGATGCTTTTCATCCGCAGCTGTTGTCTGACAGAATGTATATCCATAATGGTTCCTTTCTAAAAAGTTCGTTATATCATCATCTACAAGTATTATATCGCAAACAAATGAACTTTTCAAGATGATCTTAAAAGTTGTCAAAAAAAGTTTGGGCGGCAACCATATCTCACGATTGCCGCCCTATTTATCTTATCGCGTCTTTGCAGCAGTACGGCTCCTGATCATCAAACGCATCTTATTGCGCTGTTCTTCCGTGATCAGCCCCTTTGCAAATAGCGTATCATTGTAATAAGTCAGCCAGAGCTGTTCGATGACAGCCTGCTTTTTCTGTTCAGTCATGCCCGGCTCCATTTCCTTGATTTCTGCCATAGAATTCCTCCGTTTCGTGTTTATTATTGCCTCAGATTTCCTGATTCATTCGACCACTGTGTACATATTTCTGTGCGGTGTAAGCCCGAATGACCTCTTCGGGGATGGTGTCCACGGTGCGGCGAAGCTCGTCCAGCTCGTTGAGCTTCTGGCTGATTTCAAGCTTCTTCCGCACACTCTCTTTGGATGCGAAAGAAAGCTTTTTTTCCAGCTCCGCGTTTTCCTCGGTCAGCTCCTTGTAGGTCTTGTCATACTTTTTCAGCCTTGTCCTCATGGCCTCTACACCGGGGATATACTTGTCTAGCAGTGCCTCCAGTTCTTCTGCTTTGGATTTCTTGTTGAAGGGATTGCTGTCATGCCAAAGTCAGCGGCAAGCTTCTGCGCTGCTTCCAGCGGTGTGATGCCGAACAGCTTCGATGTGAATGCAATCACATCACCGTTTGCCTGACACCCGAAGCAATGGTAATGATCCTTATACAGCTTCATGCTCGGGTGCCTGTCATCATGAAAGGGACAGCAGACCATCCCGTTTCGGCTGACACTCAGCCCGAAATGTTCCGCCGCCATTCTCGGCGCGACCGTTGTTTTCACGGCTTCAAAAATTGTCATAGGCATTTCTCCTTTTAATTTTTCTGACAAATTCTCTTTGTCATCTGAATATACGGAGAAAAAGTCTTAGACCGTAAAAATCGGGCAGTTACGCAAGAAAAAAGAAAAGCCCTCCAGCAATCTTGCAGAAATGCAAGTGCAGAAGGGCTGCGAAATGATTTTCACCCCGCTAAGTGAATTAGAGTGAATTTTCACTTTCACGTATTGAAAAAAGTGAGAATTTGAGTATAATATAGTTAAGCTACAATGGAGGTGCTGTATATGCAATATGAAAGCGAGCGCATTGAATATAAATCTCAGATGATCGATGACATCTATAAGGAGGTCATCGCATTTGCAAATACGGACGGCGGTGTGATCTATCTCGGTATTGATGATAAGGGCAACCTGATCGGCATTGATGACGTGGATGAAACCTATACCCGCCTGACGAATGGCATCCGGGATGCAATCGCACCGGATGTGACCATGTTCGTGCGGTATGTCCTCCAGGATAATAAGGTAATTCGGATTGAAGTTGGAGAAGGCAGCTATAAGCCTTACTATCTGAAATCCAAAGGCATGAAGCCCACCGGCGTTTATGTTCGTCAGGGCACATCCAGCGTTCAGGCATCTCCTGAACAGATTCGCCAGATGATAAAAGAATCAGACGGAGATACCTACGAAGATTCCCGCAGTTTGGAACAGGAATTGACCTTTGATGCTGCCAAAACTGCATTCCAGCGATACGGTGTGGAGTTTTCCGTCGAGAAATATCGTGCGCTTGGCATCACGCAGAACGATGTGTACACCAACCTTGCGTTGCTGCTTTCCGACCAGTGCCATCACACGATCAAAGTTGCCGTATTCAAAGATGAATTCTGCACAGAGTTCCGTGACAGCAAGGAGTTCGGAGGTTCCGTGTTCAAGCAGCTTGATGATGCGATAAACTATCTTGCTCTGTGCAACAAGACTGTTTCCACGATCAAAGGAGTTGTTCGCACGGATAAGCAGGATTACCCCGAAGAAGCTATTCGTGAAGCTCTGCTCAACGCTCTTGTGCATCGTGATTACGGATTCAGCGGCAGCATCATCATCAATGTGAATGACAGAAAGATGGAGTTTATTTCGCTTGGCGGACTTCTCCCTGGCCTTTCTACTGAGGATATTCGCATCGGCGTTTCTCAGCCAAGGAACAAGAAACTGGCAGAGATATTTCACCGTCTGCGTCTGATTGAAAGTTACGGTACAGGTATTCGACGTATTTTCAAGCTGTACGAAAACTGTCCTGTACAGCCCACCATCGAGGCAACGGCCAATGCTTTCAAAATCGTACTGCCGAATATGAATGCTGCCAGTGCTGCAAGCAAAGATGCACCGGCGACAACCGGCAAAGCCACTGCAGCCATCACACCCCAGATGAAAACTGTGATGGATTATCTGGCAGAGTACGGCGAAATGACCGACGAAGATCTGCAGGAACTGCTGAACGTCAAAAAGACGAGAGCCTATCTGCTCGCCCGTCAGATGAATGAAAATGGATTGATCGAAATTATCGGCAGAGGTGCGGGTAAAAAGTACAAATTGAAGTGAGGGGAATAGAATATGGCTATCAGCAAAAAGCTTGAAATTATATATCACAATGGTCAGCCAGACGGTATTCGCTCTATCCGCCGTCATCTGTCTACAATGACCACCTATGTCATTCCCCGCCCGCTGCTTTCGGAAGCCAAGAAGCTGACCGGCATCAATCGTCCCGGCATCTATTATCTCATCAGCGAGACGGATGATAACAAGATTGCACAGATTTATATCGGCCAAACCAGAAACGGGGTAGTCAGACTGGATGACCACAATCGTTCTAAGAATTTCTGGAACAAAGCTATTATGTTTCTTGCCGACAATAAGACCTTTTCTTTGGATATGATCAGCGGCCTTGAAGCTTATGGAATCGGCAAAGCAATCGATTCCAAGCGCTACAAAGTAGAAAATACCGTCAATCCCAAATATGAGATTGATGAATATGATCTTCCTCTGATTGAGGAAGTGTATGAAGAAATCAAGTTTATCATGGCAACGCAAGGCTATAAAATGGAAAACACCAAAGCAACCTTGAACGATGCCAACACGCTGCACACCACACGTAACGGCGTTCATGCCCTTGGTGTGTATGATGGTGAAAAATTTGAAGTCCTCGAAGGTTCTGAAATTGATATGAGCCGCAAATGTCATTCAGAAAATATTGAGAGGCAGCGGCAAACAGCCATTCAGAACGGTGACATCGGTCTTAACGGCAACAAGTACATACTGAATGTTTCCGTCCCGTTTACTTCTCCCAGCTCAGCTGCCATGTTCGTGCTCGGAGGAAGCACCAACGGATGGATTGAATGGAAAAACAAAGACGGAAAGCCTCTGGACGAAATATACCGAAAGTAAAACGGGCAAATGATATCGGAAATAGAGCAAGGAGGTGTGGTATATGAGCAACGAAAGTGTTTATCTTCCCGGTAAAATCCGTGACCGCATACAGGACTTGATGAAATCCCGAAAAGTCACACAGGCTGAGCTTGCCACTCGCATCGGCTGTTCGGAAAGTTCTTTGAGCCGTTTCATCAGCGGCAAGACGGACAAGCTGGGTGACGAAAACATCATCCGTATTGCCCGTGTGTTCAATGTCTCCACCGACTTTCTGCTTGGCGAGGTCGATACCCCTGACCGCCTGAATTATGATATTGCCGAGCTTGGCCTGTCGGTGCAGGCGGCGAGAAATCTGTATACTCACAAGGTGAATCCGCGGGTGGTCAATGCGCTGCTTGAAAATCCGGAGTTTGCCAATACCACAAATCTGATATCCGGTTACTTGGATGACGAGCTTGCCAAAGGCTTTGCGGCACAGAATCAGTTGTACGCAAACATCGCCGGTATGCTGAGAGGTCAGCCGGAAGCCGCCTGCGATGTTAAAAAATTACAGGCCCCGACTTATCAGGCAGACCTTACTGCAATCCAGCACTCGTTCATGTCTGCTGTGCAAGCAGTAAAGAAAGAGGTCGGTAACGATCTGTCTGCCACCCGTGAATTGACCTCGCAAGCAGTGAAAAAGATATATGTCGAGTTGACCAAAGGGCAGAAAAAGCTAAATCGCAAAATCACCGCAGAGCAGATTGGTGAAGCGGTGGCACAGTCCGTTTCCCATCTGCCCGGTATTGACACAGAAGCGGTCAAGCAGATGTTCCTTGCAATGACCGGTACAGTACAAAACCATGAAAAGAGACCTGATAACCAATGAACAGCTCTGTGCGTTGGCCAAGCGGGGAGACGCCGATGCACAGAATCTGCTGATTGAAAACAATCTCCGCTTCATCAAAAAGACGGCATACGAAGTGTGGAGCGCACAAGCGGAGTTGAACCGATCTCTGCAAATTTCACTTGACGATCTTGTGCAGGAAGGCTCGTTGGGGTTGTTTGGCTGTATAGACAGCTACAATCCCGACAGCGGAAACCTATTTCTGACATACGCCGCTTCCGCAATACGGAACGCCATGATCGACTACATCCGCTCACAGAATGTATCCTTTGAGGCGAAGAACCTGAACAACATTATTTCTCTGGACGAGCTTGCAAAAGATGAGGTTCGGAGCAAGCACAGTTTTAATGCAGACCCCACTCTCCAAACTCCGGAACAGATATATCTGGCACAGGAACGGTACGATGATCTCCACCATGCTCTTGATATGATCGAGAACAGAGAGAAACAGTATTTGCGTTATCGATTCAGCTTCGATGATGATACGGAGCATCCGCTGACGGAGACAGCGAAGCATTTCAATCTCTCCGTAAGCAGGACAAAGAAAACCGAGGCGCAAGCCCTGGATAATGTGTGGCTGGAGCTGCCGTGGTGGTACGAACAGCATCGAACATTTCTGCTTGCATCCATCATTGAAGCATGGAGTGTATTTTTGAAAATGCTTATCGACTTAACACAGCAAGCCACAATATCATGAAAAAGTCCGATTTATTGGACAGATAGGATGCTACAATGTTCCCAAAAGCAAAAAGGGGAACATCATCATGGCACGTACAGCTGAGATTACTTTCAAAGAGTTTCGCCGTCGCTACAATACCGAGGACGCTTGCAGAGCAGAGTTGTTCCGCCTGCGCTTTCCCAATGGGTTTGTCTGCCCTAAGTGCGGCTGTGTGGAATACTATCCCGTTCATGGCCGCAACATTTATCAGTGCCGTTCCTGCCGGCACCAGACTTCTGTTACCGCAGGGACGGTTATGCACCGTACCCATTTGCCTCTGACGCTCTGGTTCTGGGCGATCTATCTGTGCGCAACGGACAAAAGAGGGATTTCCGCTGTTCAGCTAAGCCGCACACTGGGGATCTGTTATGACTCCGCGTGGCACCTATTGGATCGAATTCGTACCGCTATGGGTCAAAGAGACGAAAAATACTTGCTTTCCGGCATTGTAGAGTTGGATGACGGCTATGTTGGCGGACCTTCCCATAACGGCAAACGAGGTCGTGGTACGGATAAGGCCAAGATTGTGGTGGCCGTATCCAAAACAGCAAACAGTGCACCACTGTTTGCCAGGATGAAGGTAGTAGATAACGTACAGGGAAAGACTTTGCAGGAAATCATCGACCAGTATTTTGTGCCAAAAACGAAAGTAGAATGCGACGGTTACAAAAGCTACCTGAATCTGGAAGGTGTGGAACTGAACGCAAAGAAATACGAAACAGATGATCTGCATTGGGTACACAAGGCAATCAGTAATCTGAAAGCATTCCTTCAGGGAACATATCACGGAAGGTGCACCAAGCTCCAGGCATATCTGGACGAGTACTGTTTCCGTTTCAACCGCCGCATGACGGGCAATCAGATATTCCTGCGCTTGACCAGAGCTGTCGCTACATCTTGTAGCGTGCTGAGTTAAGTCGATAAGCATTTTTCAAAAAACTCATTTTCGGTTAATTGAAAGACTTCCTTAGTTTCACGATCTGCAAAGCAGATCCCGAAATCATATGTCACATCATACACTTTTGCTCCTTCTTTCAGTTCATAAGGCAACATTGACGAAGCAAGAATTATCTCATCTTTAATACCATTAAAAGACATATCTTTGGCATTTTGATGAAGCCAAGCGGATGTTTTTTTATTTCCTTGTGTTCCGGGGTCCCATCATTCGTTTTCCCTAAATAAATATATACATCGATAGGCAATGGTTTTAAATACTTCTCCATAATTGGGCGAACTTCATCCCATGATAGTTCTCCGTTTCCACAACCCAAACGAGGAAATGCTATCGAGGTAATGTTTTTTTCAGCATAGGTATTTACAAACTTCATGAGCCCTTTTTCAATATACTCAATCTTAGAGGGATTTCTCCAGTTTTCTTTTGTAGGAAAAAGTAATAGCCAGTGGTCTGGTTCATAAAAAAGCATAAGCTTTCCAATTGAAAACTGGTTCTTCTCGCAAGCCATTTGATATTTCTTAAACATGTCAGGGTATCTTTGCTTGAAAGACAGGGCCAAACCTTTCCCCATAACGCCAACTGTATTCACCGTGTTCACGATAACTTGAGCTGGACTATCAAAAATATCGCCTTCTATATATTCAATCATGTGTGTCCTCCTTAATCAATTGAGACATACGATCCGTCTGGGAAGACGAATTCACATTTTAATTTGCAACCTGTGACTAATGCTATATTTTGTAGTTCCCCTACGGTAAAATTGCCACGCTTAACCTTTTGACTGAATGCTTGTGGCGACTTATTAAGTCTTCGACCTAATTCAGATAAGGAAAGGTTTGATTTTATACATATCATCTTTAGTTGCTCATCAATTCGCATGTTATCGCCCCTTTATAGCACAAGCGTGTTAGAATATATTTTCGAATGAAAGGATCGAGGGATAATCTATGAAATCAAAATACTACATAATTTCTTGCGGCATACTATCTATCAGTCCAAATAAGCAAAGGACTGGGGAACATAGTTAAGACCGTAGTTGGAAAGCTCTCTCGGTTGATCATATACTTTTACATTGCCAAGTTTGTATGCAGTAGCAATTTCTCGCCCACGATAATATGATGAATAGGCTGCCTTGGTTATACCTGCCATGTTTTTTGTTTGTTGCCAAACCTCGGCAACATCCCCCTCGACAACTTCTAACATCTCAACTTCTGCTACAACCTGCTTAATAGGAGATGTGGAGTAAATTATTATTGTGTCGACATCTACACGGCATCGAAATTTGCGAAATTCATATTTCTTACTTCCTGCGAGTATTTTTTCTACATATTCTGGCTTAATCGATAATAACATTCTCGACATTAACTTTGCCCTCCTGGAGAATTTTGCAGAATTTATCCTTGGAATAACGAAAATTTATCGGATGAGTACCTGGCCAACAATCATGATTTTTTAGCCACACCCAATTAACATTATTACCGGCACCGAAATATCCCAAGTAAAGCATTTCAATTAGGGTCAAATTTGCTAATGAATTGTATTTGATTTGTAGTTTGTTATCATCGAAAACAGACTTGTTTCCAATGATTTTCCGATATTCTTCATATGAGATTAATGATCTTCCTGCAGACTTTACTTGAATAATTCGTGTTACTACGCAAAACGAGGTGATACATGATTTGTATCCAGGCTTTCCTGTACTGCCTGTGTATTTTCGATAGATTAAAATTGGGTCTCCGGGTTTAAACGAAATGTTGAAAGGAGATCCAAGATATACTTTCACTAGACCGTTTGCAACCTTCATATCGATATGCTCCTGCAGCGTGTTGGCCAATTCAGAATAGGCAAACATGGTATCGTGATAAGTATCCTCGATTGCTAGGCAGCCTGCATGGTCAAAACTACCGTTTATGAAAGGAAATGCTTTAAGTGGATCAGAGAAATCAAGACTATCTCGGTTCTTGGTAAAAACTTTTTCTCCATTGAGATTGATTCCCATACATTTAAAACCGAATTTTATAAGTAGGTAGATCAGGGTAGTATGCTTTTCAAAAACCGTCACATAAATCTCTTTGTCATTGAGGTCCCTCCAATACCAGAGAGTAAGACCAATAGCACCTTCACCAATTCGCTGATGTTGATAGCGTTCGTCAATCTTGATGGTAGTGATCTTTAGACGTTTTAACTTCGGCAGAGTGCTTCCATTCGAGAGCCTTATTTCCTCATCTTCTCCGGGTTTAAGATTGATAAAAGCGCCAATGCCTTGTTCATCCTCAAAGACTAGGGCTCGTTTTCCTTCAACGGCTTTCTTATGAAACCAGTTGATGAAACCCGTGCTTTTTGCGGAGCCGGGATAGTCTGCTTTCAAAGAATCAAAAAATGGGTCATCCAGATTAAGTTGGGAGAATAATTTGCGCTCAAATTTACCTGCCATTTGCCTACCTCCTTGAAATAATGACGACGATGGCAATGCTGTATTTTAGATTGTGAAGCGATATACCTAGACATTCTGAAATTACTTTAGCTTATGCTACGGCAAACATCGACAATTCTTGTTTTTCTCTTTAGGTTACTTGTAAATTCAATTATAAACATATTTATTTAAAATATCAACATTAATATTTAAGTAAACATAGAATTTTTGGTTAAACAAAAATTCCGCCAGATAACATTTATTTGAAAAAATATCATACAATCAGGGTTACTCCCTGGGGCTTCCTGTCAAACGCAGATACACTAAACGCAGGATTATGTAATATAGTCCTTTCTCCACGCACTAATCGGGGGAAGCCCATTAAGATGATTCTATTTACTAAAAAATTCTTGCCTGAGCAGGGCACATTTTTTTGTGTACTGCATTTTGTAAGTGGCTGGAAGGGAATTATAGGTCCGTCAAATCCGCGAAAGGAATTTCATTCTCCAAATTATCCCTTGCCAAGTCTGTGTCAATGATTCCATGAGCCTTGGTGATAGGCTTTTCGTGCCATACCTTCTGATTTGCACCGGTTGTTCCAGAAATGATAGGATTAGCTTTTTCCTTGCCGCTTTTGGCCTTGCCTTGAATCTGGGGGAAAGGGGACATCATTTCGTGGTCCACGAGCCACATCGGGATGGGTCATACCTTTCTTTGCCATAATTATCACCTCTGAGTTAGTATCCCACATTGGGGATAGACCATTCCCAAACGATGGCATATTGAAATATAGGTAGTCAGGGAGAGTGAAAAACCTGTATAGAACGAAAAGATGTACTGCCAGTTACCGGGCAGTACATCTTTTGGGATGAATTGTAAGGAATATGCTGGTGAAGATAATAGAAACAAGGTGCTTTGCTTTTCTCTGCGGTCAGATACCCTTTCGTGAAAAGACTGTCCCGAACCGTAAAAATACAAACACTATTTTTCTTTCTTCTTTTTGCCGTTTCTAAATTCACTCAAGTCAATGAAATCATCCAGCGACATTGCACACCGCCTAAGATAGTTATGCCCACCATCAACCGAGCAAGCACTACAGGAACAGGTCTTGAAATCATATACAGAAACAGATTCTATAATGTCACCACATTTTTTGCATTGAATAGCATTTTTGATAATAGCCATAAAACCACCCGCTTTTAATGTATCACAGAGGGCAAGAATACGAGCCCTGTTCAGAAAAAAGGAGGATGGTTCGATAATACCGCTACACAGATCGTGTGAAAGAAGTAATTCTATAAGGGCGGTCTACTACAATATAAGAAGATAGTATATACCGCAACCGTTTACTTGGTTTATCAAGTAGGCGGTTTTTCTTTTATCAGTAGATAGCCATTTGCCCCACTACAGTAATAGATTATGAGCAGGGCACGCTTTTGTCGTGCCCTGCTCTGGGTATTACAGGTCCTGCAAATCCGCGAAAGAAATGTCATTCTCCAAATTATCTCTTGCTAGGTCACTGGCCATCAGGACAATACCTCCCACGGTGAACATCCAAGTGCCATGATCGCCTGTCTGGGGAAGATCAAAACCGCTGGTGTTCACAACAGTCAGGGGCGCTTCTGCATTGATGCTGCCATTGTCTTCCACCATGTTGACCTTCTTGCCATCCACGTTAGCGGAAGCGGTCAGCAGTTTATGCTCCAAGTGCTTCTGGGGCATATTGTGCAGGTCGCCGTTGTCCTTAATAACACTGGCATACCAGGGATCATTCTGAATCAGGCCCAGAACATCCGTGCCGTAGATGGCGCAGGAAGCGTCTGTATTCTTCTGGGAAATGACCACATCGATACCCTGTTTCAGCAGCACATAGCCGCTGTCAGTGCGAACCTCAGTCAGGGTGTAGGCGTCATCTTCCAGACCCTTGACAACGATCTTGCCCTTGGAATCAGCGGTCTTGACGGGGACAAAGTGGGTGGCTTCCGCCTTGTCGGTCACATGATCCACCACATAATAAACGCCTTCGTCCTTGTTCAGCTCCTTCTGATTGGGCTTTTCCTCCTGCATGATGGAGAAAATCACATCCATGTTCAGCCTCCCTTCCTCCGAAAATTTACGCATTTTCATCGCCTGAACATGAGACGGGGTGCAGTCCTCCGTTATCATGGTTTCATACAGATCATGCTGTTCCTGCTGGGTCAGGTAGGACAGTTCCACCGCAGGGCGCAAAGCAATTTGCAGCTTGTCCTTTTCTTTCAGGACGGAATTGTCTACCAAGTCCAAAACTTCGGGAATCAGCTCGGTCAGACGGATATAGCGCTGAATCTGGGTGTTACTATCGGGAGAATTTGCCGCTAGAATCTCTCTGGACTTGCCCTCTATAAAATGGTGTCCCAGTGGGACACTATTTTCTTTGGGCGGTCTGCCAGCCTGTCTACGCATGGCATCCAGCTTCATCTCATAAGCAAAGGCTTTCTCCGACGGCAAAAGCTGCTCCCGCTGCAAATTCGAATCCACCATGATTATGGTCGCTTCCTCGTCTGTCAGTTCCCGGACAATGCAGGGCAGGTGCAGCTTCGCAATCAGAGTACACGCCAGTTTGCGGCGGTGACCGGCAACCATTTCGTAATGCCCGTTTTCCTTGGGGCGCACGATGGCAGGAACCAGAATGCCGTGCTGTTTCACACTCTCCGCCATTTCGATCATGTTGTCATCCATGCGGACTTTGAAGGGGTGATTGGGGAAATCGTCGATCTGGTCAATGGGGATTTCCTGTACTCTGGGCTGACCGGCAATGTCCCGCTCTGCCTGGGTGGTGAACAGGCTATCGACTGATGTTAGCAGATTTGCTGCGCTGTTTTTCGCCAATGTCCATTACCTCCTTCACCAGAGTGTGGTAGGCTTCCGCCGCGCGGCCCTTCGGCTCATGCTTGAAAATGCTGTGGTCTGCCGTGCTGATTTCCGCCAACCGAACCGTTGCCGGGATCACCGCCTGCATAATGGGAAGATGTTTGCCATAGGTGGCTTTGACGGATGCCACAATGTCCTTGCGGAAATTGGTTTCATTCGCCATTGTCATAAACACACCGCCGATTTTCAGCTTGGGATTGATCTGCCGC
>ERZ773139.3160-NODE-3160-length-15212-cov-5.610147_pt1 | contig 15212 bp, 14 predicted proteins | sample MGYA00580854_ERZ773139 | MGnify/ENA primary metagenome ERZ773139 (study PRJEB29015, sample SAMEA2737809) | human gut metagenome | biome: human gut; feature: human-associated habitat; material: faeces | place: China | collected 2012 ...
GAAGCAGCTCTACGGCGAGAGCGAGGGCAAGGACGGCAAGGGTCTGTTCCCCGCCTCCGCGATCTTCTCGACCGACCTGCACTCCCTCGGCCAGTATATCCAGCAGGGCGAGCGCTGCCTGTTTGAGACGGTGCTTTGGGTCAAGGAGCCCAAGACCGACGTCGAGATAGGCTTTGAAGAGGCGAACGGCGACGGCCTCAACTTCGTTGCGGGCAAGACAGTTCACTATGTCAACCGCAAGGCATTTGAGGGCACGGTGCTCGCGCACACCGACGGCGATGTGCCCAACATTATCCTTGAGCTTGATAAACAGGATGAATATAACCTCGGTTATATGATATATTTCTTTGAGAAGGCGTGCGGCCTCTCGGGCTACCTGCTCGGGGTCAATCCCTTCGACCAGCCCGGCGTCGAGAGCTACAAAAAGAATATGTTTGCGCTTCTCGGCAAGCCCGGCTATGAGGCCGCGAAAGCGGATCTTGAGGCAAGGCTCAACTGAAATTCAGAATTCTTTAGGAGGAACAAAAATGATCTATCTTATTCTCGGCAACAAAGGCTCAGGCAAGACCAAGAGGCTCATCGACCTCGTTAACGCAGCGGTTGAGAAGTCCAACGGCAACGTAGTCTGCATCGAAAAGGAAAGGCTCCTTACCTACAATGTCAACTACCGTGCAAGGCTCGTTGAGACCGACCACTACGGCATCAGCGGCTACGATGCGTTCTACGGCTTCCTCAGCGGCATAATCGCAGGCGACCACGACATAACCGACGTCCTTGTTGACGCCACCCTCAAGATCGGCGGCAAGGATTACGAGGCTCTCACTTGCTTCCTTGAGAAGGTCGCAAAGCTCAGCAAGATCGCTGAGCAGGATTTCACCTTCACCATTTCGGCAGATGAAGCAGAGCTTCCGGCGAAAATATTTGAGTTCTGCGAAAAAATCTGAATATTTTAGTTGACAAATCATGCAGATAACTATATAATATTTGGTGCATGATTTTAGGTGCAAATTATGATTTTGGATTTAGAGTCTGTTTTTAATACCGAAGGGTTGGTTAAGGACTTCGATTTTGAGCTTGACCTGTCTCAGGAGGAGCTCAGCGGAGCGAAGCCTTTTACAACACCCGTTCGGGTCAGCGGTAGCGTCGGCAACCATACCGGCGTGGTCGAGCTGAACGCAGTGGCCGAGCCGGTGCTCGAGCTTAATTGCGACCGCTGCGCCAAGCCCATCACCGTCCCGCTTCGGGTAAAGATATTCCACACCCTTGTCACTCATCTGAATGACGAGACCAACGACGAGCTGCTGCTCGTCAATGAGCTTCGCTTCGATGTGGGCGCATTGGTGACGGAGGATATCTTCCTCGAGCTTCCCGCAAAGTTCCTTTGCAGCGAAGATTGCAAGGGCGTTTGCCCCAAGTGCGGCAAAGACCTCAACACAGGTTCATGCAGCTGCTCCAAAGAGACGGATCCCCGCCTTGATGTACTTAAGCAGCTTCTGGATAATTAAATCAAAAACCTAATCGGTTTTATAAAAGCACAAAGTTAAGGAGGTGCTCAAAGATGGCAGTCCCCAAGAGAAGAGTTTCCAAGGCAAGAAGAGATAAGAGACGCTCCAACGTCTGGAAAATGTCTGCTCCCCAGCTTGAGAAGTGCTCAAACTGCGGTGCATACAAGAGATCACACAGACTTTGCCCCGAATGTGGCTATTATAACGGCAAGCAGGTAGTTGTTAAGGAAGCATAAGTCAAAATAAAGCGGCAGAGATTTTTAACTCTGCCTTTTATTTTTTTAAAACGAAGCCGGCCGAAGGAGCGTTGCTCTTTCGACCGGTGTTTTTTGTTTATTTGATTATCTCCGCAGTCCATGAGAATTCAAAGCTGCCGCCCATGTCGAGGCGCTGAATCCCTCTCTTCTTTGAGATATCGTCCTTGACCTCGCGACCGTCGTTCACGCCGTACCAAGGCTCGAGGCAGACATAGGGTGCGCCGGGCTTAGCCCAGATGCCGAGGAACGGGCAGTCGCCAAAGGTGAATTCTATCTCGTTATCGCCTTTTATCCTCAGTTTCTTTGACTTGATGCCCGAGAGGATGAGGGCGTCCGCCTTGAAGATATCCTCGGTTATCACTATGTCGCGGCTGTTCTCGATGAGTGGGAATTTTTTGTCGATTATAAGGTTGTCGCTGTCGATGCGCTCGGTTTCGAGCGTTTCGGGCTGCTCAAATTCGATAACGTCACCCACCATGCAGTTGAAGCCGGGATGCGCGCCGATCGAGAAATACATTTCGCCGCTCGTTTTATTAATGACCGTCATGGTGTTGACGAGCGACTTGCCCTTCAGCTCAAAAGCGACCAAAAGCTCGAATTCAAACGGATAGCTTTTCAGCGTGTTTTCGTCGCTCTCAAGGCTGAATATCGCCTTTGCGCCCGAGCATTCCTTGACCTTGAACGGCAGCTTGCGGGCAAGGCCATGCTTCGGCATGGTGTATTTGACGCCGTTGTAATAATAGGTGTCGTTGATGAGCTGGCCGATTATCGGGAATAGCACGGGAGCCTGACCGTACCAGATCTCGGTGCGGCCGTACCAAATATACTCCTTGCCGTTCTCCTTTGAGATGAGCGAATGGAGCTGAGCGCCCATATCGTCTATCTCGCAGGTGAGATATTCATTCTCTATCTTGTGAAGCATGGCAATTCTCCTATCTGTCCGTTAGATTTCTTATCCATTTCTTGCTCTTGAAGCGGATAAGGCTGAGTATTATCTTGGGTATATCCTCGCACATATACATGGCGATTATCAGGTAAACGAAATCGACCTTTGCCACGAGGCCGAGGTAGCATACGACCGGCACGCCGATGAGGTAGAGCGACAGGCAGTCATAAAGTATGCCTATCTTGGTGTCGCCGCCAGCCCTGAATGTGCCGACTATCAGGGTGTAGGGAATGTTTCTGAACGGCAGCCAGCAGCAATAGATGAGTATCAGCTTGCTTGCAAGGTCAAATGCGCCCTGCGTTTCGATATCGAGCAGGCTGAGCAGCGGCACACGCACGCTTGCCAGCACCGCGCCGGTGAATACGCCTATCAGCGGCGTCATTATGAGGAAACGCTTCGCGAGGCGGTATGCGTCCTCCTCGCGCCCCTCGCCGATGGTCTTGCCCGTCATTATCGAGCAGGCGTGGCAAATGCCGACAAAGAATACGAAAGCTATCTGCTCGATAGAGCTGAATATCGTGTAGCCGGCGTAGGCTTCACTGCCCTGGCGCGCGAATACCATTGAATAGATATTCGTGCCTATCGCCCAAATGCCCTCGTTGAATACTACGGGCAGGCAGGTGACGGAGAAGCGGCGCACAAATGCGCCCGTGAGGCGGAAAAATTCGGTCGGCGGTGCTTTGAATACCTGCTTTGCCGTGTTGATATATATAATAAGTATGAGCGACTGCACGGCGGCGGAGATGAGCGTTGCCGCGGCGGCGCCGCTGATACCCATCACGGGGAAGCCGAGCTTGCCGTTTATCAAGATGTAGTTCAGCACCGTGTTGACCGCAACGGCGGCTATCGAGGAATAGAGCGGTGGATTGACCTTCTCCGTGGCTCTGAGCACGACGCAGGTTATCTGGTTAAATGAGCTGAAAAGCCCCATGAACGCAACTATCCTCATGTATTTGCGGGCCTCGGCGATAACGGGAGCTTCGTTTGAGAATACCCTGATGAGCTGGTCGGGGAAGAAGAACATAGCCGCAAAGGCGACGAGCGCAACTCCCGTGCCGAATATCAGCGCTACGCCGTAGGAGCTGCGGATATGCTTCTCCTCTTTAGCGCCCCAAAACTGTGATATCAGCGCCGCCGAGCCGGAGGATATGCCGAAATAAAAAAGATTCATCAGGAATATCCAGCGTGACGAAACGCCGACCGCCGAGACAATGACATTGCCAAGCGGCGTGACCATAGCGGTGTCAACAAGTTGAGCGCAGGAGACAAGCAACTGCTGCAGCGCTATCGGCAAGGCGAGCTTCGCCATGTTCTTGAAAAAGTGTTTGTTGTTCATTTTCTCTTTCTCCAAAGCAATAGTAACATAATTCTATTTCATTCGGGCGCAAAAGTCAACGATAATATTAAACATTTATAAATAAAGGAACATTACTATTGATTTTTGTCGCTCCCTGCGGTATACTCTTGTAGACAGCAACTAAATTTTGCAATAATTGCGGAAGGATCTGTAACAATGGAAAAATACAACGAGTTCGCGGGCGTATATACTCTGCTTCTCACTCCCTTTAATCTTGACAGGAGCATCGACTACAGAGGATATGAGGAATATGTCGACTGGCAGTCCTCCTTTAAGCCTCAGCATCTGTTTGCCGTCTGCGGCTCATCGGAGATGTCAGCCCTCACTCCCGAGGAGAGAGTGAAGTGCGCTGGTCTTGCGGTCAAGAATTCAAACGGCGTGCCCGTTTTTGCCACCGCCAACCTTGCCGAGAGTTTCGACGATCAGATCGAAGAGATGAAGCGAATGGAGGCTAAGGGCGTGAGCGGTCATGTCTTTGTCACCAAGGGTATGTGCGACAGGCACGGCGAGCTTTATGATTATCTCACTTCTCTTGCCGCGCATACGGAGCTGCCGATTGTTCTGTATGAATATCCCGGTCTCCAGCCCTGCCACATGGACGCCAAGACCTACGGCGAGCTTGTCAAGACGGGCAAATTCAAGGGCATCAAGGATACAACCTGCACAATGCCGCTCATCGAATCCAAGATAGCGGTGCAGGGCGATTCAAACGTCCTTCAGGCAAATATTCCGCTGCTCTACGATTCATGGCTCAAGGGCGCAAGAGGCGTTGTCGCCACTCCGACTTCATGCGGCGCGGGTCTCTTTGTCAAGATGTGGGATGAATTTGTCAAGGGTGATCTCGAGGCGGCAAGGCGCACCCATCAGCATATAATCCTGCTTGATAACGCCATAGACGCCGACTTCAACGCCAGTGCAAAATACCTTGTTAAGCTCCAGGGCGTTAACATCAATTGGTATACCAGAGGCAGCCACAACCTCAGCGACGCCCGCATGAGATCCATCGAGGTGTTCCACGATTGGGCCGTGAGCGAAGGTCTGCTCAAATAATTCTTTAACTTTCGGGGGGATATATGAAAAAGCTCAGTGCCGATGTGTGTGCGGTAACGCACGCAGGCAGGGTAAGACGGGAAAACGAAGATAACTACAGCCTCAACGGCAGGATGACTACGACCGATCTGCGCAAAGGCTCGGCCTATGTGCAGCATATGACGGAGCCGTTTCATCTCTCCGTTTGCGACGGTATGGGCGGCGAGAGCTACGGCGAGCTTGCCTCGGGCATAGCTGTCGAGACCATAGCCGCTCACGCATCCCGTATTTACGACTCGGGCGAGGATTTCAGCTTCGCCGTCTCCAACTGCCTGGACGATGCGAATACCCGCATATGCCGTAAAATAACCGAAAAGGGCAAGCGGATGGGCACCACTCTTGCGGCTATCTATGCCGTCAAGGGCAGCATCATCTGCGTCAACATAGGCGATACCCGCATTTATCACTACTCAAAGGGCGTGCTTGATCAGATCAGCTTTGATCACACCCACGCTCAGACGATCGTCGACGCGGGGCAGGTGTCGCAGGATAATATGAGCCGCATTCCCGATGCGAAGCGCTTGACCCGCCACCTCGGAGTTTTCCCCGAGGAGTCGAATCTTTCGCCCAACATCAGCGTTATCAACGACGTTGACAACGGCGATATAATCATGCTTTGCAGCGACGGCTTGACGGATTACCTGACCGACGACGATATCACGGGCGTGCTCTCGACGAGCGACAGCCCGCAGGACGCCGCAGGCAAGCTCGTCAGAATGGCGCTCGAGCGCGGCGGCAAGGATAATGTCACCATCATCACCGCGTTTATTCAGGCGGAGGAGACTGCGATATTCGCCACGAGAGCGGCCGCAATGGTCGGCGATACCGACGCGGACTACGAAGAGGAATACCGCAACAGCTACGGCTCAAATCAGACCGAGGGCGAGGAAGCAACCTCACCGTATGCCAACGCCGATGCGAGGGCTTATATCAAGCCGACGGATAAGGCGAAAGTGCTCAAAATCGCGGGCATAGTCGCGGCCGTGGCGCTTGTCTTGGTTGCGGCGGCGCTTGTCATCAAAACAGTCGTCAAGGGTAAGAATGAGCAGGAGACGACATTCCCGCTCATCACCGAGGAGATTAGGACTTATACCTATCCCTCGACCGCCCCGATAGATATCTGGAGCGAGCTGCCGACCGAGGAGAGCACCTCTCAGACGGAGCCTAAGACCGAGCGCAGCACTCGGAGGCACACGACTACCAGACGCGCAAACCGCACCACGACCACCCGCAGGCATACAAATCCCGCAACAAAGCCGACGACGGCGCCGCATTCGACCGCCCCCGTGACCGAGGCAACCACCGCCGCTCATACCGAGCCTGTAACTCAGCCCGCAACGGAGCCGGTGACCAAGCCGAGCGAAGCGCCTGTTCCGGAAAGCCAGCAGGTTACCGAGCAGCCGGCAACTCCCAATAACCCCGCTCAGAACCCGCCGGAGCAGTAAAATAATCAATCCCGAGGACTCATATGAGCCTTCGGGATTTTTTGCGGTCGAAACGGTATGTTATATGATTTAATGCGGCGATGTAAAGCATCAGTCAAGTCGGTTCCCTCTGACAAGGGTAAGCGCATTTTTCGGCACACATCGCAGGGGACGGCATCCTCGATGTCTCGCAAAATAGTTTCAAATGCAAATCACCATCGTAGGGGCGAACTGCGTTCGCCCGCTTAGAGCGCACAATACTGCAACAATAAACTGTCGCTCGTCGCTTAGGCTCCCCCTCAAGGGAGCTGTCGGTAGGACTGAGGGAGTATTTATAAAAGTACAAAGCCGATAGTTACTTCCGCCTTCTCCAAGGAGTCCACTATAGCAGACAGCTCGGTGCTAACTTTGGGCAACCACACAGTGCCGTTTCTCCCACTTGCTTGCAATTCCGGACTCCTTTTGAAGGGAGCTGTCACGGAGTGACTGAGGATTGTTTGGTAGATTTTTAGAGCAAAATATTATTGATAGCATGACGAAGCAGTTTTGATTAAATCGTAGGGGACGACGTCCTCGGCGTCCCGATAAATTATCACAAATGAAAAATCATCATCGTAAGTGCGAACTGTGTTCGCCCGCTTAAAATCACAGTGCTGACGGTGAATTCAACTGCCCTCTGACGAGGGTAAGCGCATTTTTTTCGGCAACAAATTATTGCTGAACCGCAATTATTCCACGGGTGCCGTCTCCTACACGGTGATGAAGCGTTTGCCGACGGCAAACGTGAAGCAGAAACCTGACGGCTTCTGTGAAGCACTCGCTGCGCTCGCATGAAGCGAAGCGCCCGTACCTTTCCGTGCGGCGAAGCCGCGCTTCATAGGACGAAGCCCTGCTTCATTTTTCATGCGCCGTAGGTGCGCTTCATTGAAAAAAGCACTTGCGTACGCAAGTGCTTTTTTCTGGTGCGGGTAACAGGACTTGAACCTGCACAGCCTTGCGACCATTAGAACCTGAATCTAACGCGTCTGCCAATTCCGCCATACCCGCATATATATGCTCCTTATTTTTACACGGCGGAGCTGCCGAGGACGGCTCGAAATGAGTTGATCGTCTTAGTAAAAAGAGGATTCCGATGAAGGAATCCTCTTGGTGCGAGAGACGGGACTTGAACCCGTACGGGATTACCACACGCCCCTCAAACGTGCGCGTCTGCCGATTCCGCCACTCTCGCGTAGCGCCTGTTCCTCACGGAACGCTGTTTATTATAGCAAAGACGAGCAAGGATGTCAAGCATTTTTTGAAAAAATTTATCCACAATTTTATTTTTCTTGTTCAGTGATCTTTTCGCTGATCTCCTTAAATACAGGGGCGCAGCTCACGGCGCCCTCGCCGCCGTCCTCCTTTAGGATGACTACGGCGTATTTCGGCTTCTCGGCGGGAAACCAGCCCGCGAACCATGCGTTATATATTTCGCCGTCCTCGCCGCTCCTGCCCGTTTGGGCGGTCGCCGTTTTGCCCGCAGCGCTGACAAGCTCGCTCTGCGCCCGTCTGCCGCTGCCGTTTGAGACGACCTCCGCAAGATACTGCGAGAGCTTTTCGGCTGTGGCGGGCGAGATTATTTGCCGCTTCTCGGTGTAACGCAGTGTTTCGGTCAGACTGCCGTCAGCGTCGACCTCGCCCTCGATGAGATAGGCGGGGAAGTAAACGCCGTCTCGGGCTATCGCCGCCATCATGCAGCATATCTGCACGGGCGTTGCCGTCAGGGCACCCTGACCGAAAGAAATATTCGCTATTGCCGCCCTTGAGTCAAGCTCCGCCGCGGCGGGCAGATTGCCGCTCTTTGACTTTATCCCGTCGGCGAGAAGCGTTTCACTGCCGAAGCCGAAGCGCTCGGCGGTTTTGATTATATTCTCCGCGCCCACCTGTTGAGCGAGCGCCGCAAAATAGGTGTTGCACGAATTCGCCGTGGCGGCGCACAGATCCTGTATCCCGTGCCCGTCCTTTTTGTGGCAGTTGAAGGTCACGCCGCTGTAGTCGGCGCTGCCCGTGCATTCGTATTCAAAGTCGGTTATCCCGCTCTCGAGCGCAGCCGCCGCAACGACGGGCTTGAACACCGAGCCGACGCTGAACGGCAGCAGGGCGCGGTTTATGAGGGGCGAATTCCCGTCATTGAGACCTGCAGCGATATTATACTGGTCAAAGGACGGGCGGGAGACCATCGCGCGGATCGCGCCGCTGCCTATCTCTAGGACCACGGCGCACGCCTTGACCGCGCCCGACGAATCGAGCGCCTGCTCGGTTATTTGCTGGATATCTCTGTCTATAGTCAGCGCAACGCCCGTGCGGCTGCTGCCGACGGTCGAGATATTAATGTTATAGCCGAGCATCATCCTGCCGTTTGCGGCGGCGGAGAAATACGCCCGCACCTCGGAACGCCCTTTATTCAGCAGGTCGTTATACGACTTCTCAATGCCGCTTATTCCGTCGCCCGCAGAGTCGAGGTAGCCAATCAGGTGGCAGGCGAGCCGCTGAGACGAATACCGCCTCGGAGTCGCGACGATGCGGACATCCTCACTGCCGACGGCGGAGGAATCAACCTTGTATGCCACGGGGCTGCCCTTCTCCATGCGCTCCTTTGCCGCCGAAAAAAGCTCCGCAGACAGCATTGAAGCGAGCTGCCGCAGCGCCTCGGGAGTAGGCTTCGCAACGGCGGTGTATTCATACTCGCAGTTGGTCAGCGTACGCAGACGGCAGTCATATATCGTGCCACGCAGCGAAGCTATCTCAATGGATTTCGACGACGGTGTGTAAGAAGCCCGAACTTTGCCGTTCGCAATGCCGTAGGTGCGTATCTCAATGCTCGCAAAGACGGCGAGCACCATAAGGAATACGCAAATCACTCTTTTTTTCACAAAAAATCCCCCCGTGTTATTAATTCCACGGGGAGAGAGAATTATTATATGTTGATCATACGTTGAAGCGGAAGAGAACGACGTCGCCGTCCTTCATCACATAGTCCTTGCCCTCGCTGCGGACAAGTCCTTTTTCCTTGGCTGCCGCCATTGAGCCGAGAGCGATGAGATCCTCGTAAGAAATGACCTCGGCTCTGATGAAGCCGCGCTCAAAGTCGCTGTGTATTTTGCCCGCCGCCTGAGGAGCCTTGGTGCCCTTCTTTATCGTCCATGCTCTGACCTCGGGCTGACCCGCCGTCAGGTAGGAGATAAGGCCGAGCAGCGCATAGCTCTTCTTGACAAGCAGATCGAGGCCGCCGCTCTGAATGCCAAGCTCCGAGAGAAACATTTCCTTCTCGTCCTTGTTAAGCGAAGCTATCTCCGCCTCAAGCTCGGCGCATATCGGCAGCACTTCGCTGCCCTCGGCCTCTGCTATGGCGCAGACCTTCTTGTAGTTCGCGTTGTTGTCGATGCCGTTTGCAAAGTCGCTCTCGCTCATGTTGCAGGCGTAGATAACGGGCTTCGCGGTGAGCAGGGCTATCTCGACGAGCCACGCTTTTTCGTTCTCGTCGCATTCAAGATTTCTTGCAGGCACGCCGTCCTCGAGGGCTTTTTGCAGCCTCTTGAGGAAGTCAAGCTCGCCCGCAAGGGATTTGTCGCCCTTGAGCGCCTTTGCAACTCTGTCTATCCTGCGCTCGACCATTTCGATATCGGAGAGGATAAGCTCAAGATTTATCGTCTCAATGTCACGTTCAGGGTCGATAGTGGCGTCAACGTGGACTATGTCGTCGTCCTCAAAGCAGCGAACGACGTGGATTATTGCGTCCACCTCACGAATGTGAGAGAGAAATTTGTTGCCGAGACCCTCGCCTCTGGAGGCGCCCCTGACGAGACCGGCTATATCGACGAATTCGATAAAAGCGGGAGTTATCTTGACGGGGTTATACAGCTCCGCGAGCTTGTCCAGCCTCTCATCGGGCACGGCGACAACGCCGACATTCGGCTCTATAGTGCAGAAAGCGTAGTTCGCGGACTGCGCCCCCGCATTGGTTATGGCATTAAAAAGTGTGCTCTTGCCGACATTGGGCAAGCCGACTATTCCGAGCTTCATGGCTTCATTTCCTTTCGGTCTGTATTCAACTTAACTATTATATATTAAAGCGTGGAAAAATACAACATAAAATTCAAAATATCGGTTTACTTTTATGTGCGGCGTGGTGTATTATATATTATGCATAATGGAGTAATATTTAAAGAAGGTGTCTGTATGGAGCATTCGCAGTTTTTGCGCTCCGAGATGCTGCTCGGCAGCGAATCGACAAACAGGCTCTGCGAGAGCAGGGTGATTTTATTCGGCCTCGGCGGCGTAGGCTCTTATACGGCGGAGGCTCTTGCCCGCGCGGGCGTCGGCAACATCACCGTGGTCGACAGTGACTGCGTTGCGCCCACCAACCTCAACCGCCAGCTCTGCGCCCTGCACTCGACACTCGGGATGAAAAAAACCGAGGTGATAAAGCGGCGCATCCTTGACATAAATCCCGACTGCCGCGTGACGGCGATAGATAAATTCTATCTGCCGGAGAATTCGGCGGAATTTGGCCTCGGCGATTACGACTACATAGCCGACGCGATAGACACGGTCAGCGCCAAGCTCGACCTTGCCGTCAAGGCGCAGAAATTCGGCGTGCCGATAATTTCATGCATGGGCACGGGCAACAAGCTCGACCCCTCGCTTTTCAAAATTTCCGATATCTCCAAGACCTCGACCTGCCCGCTGTGCAAGGTCATGCGTTATGAGCTTCGCAAGAGGGGAGTCAGGAAGCTGAACGTGGTCTGGTCGCCCGAGGAGCCGATGAAACCCGCCGACACACCTGAGAATACCGGCAGGCGGGCTACCCCCGGCAGTCTGCCCTTTGTGCCCGGCACGGCGGGGCTGATGATGGCGGGCAAAATCATTCTTGATCTTTCAGGCAGGTAATAATAATGAAAAAAATAACAGCCTTGATAACCGTGCTCGCTCTGCTGCTCTCGCTTTGCGCCTGCGGCATAGACCCGAGCATAAACGACGACCCGGAGAATTCCACCAAGCCGAGCGCCGTATCCGACGGCAAGCTGCGCCTCGCCTATTCAAAAGCGGAGCGGCTCGACCCCTTCACCGCGTCGTCGGCGATAAATCTGCAAATTCTCGGGCTGCTCTATGACGGGCTTTATAAGCTCGACAAGAGCTATCAGCCCGTGCCCGTGGCGGCAAAGAACGCAATAGTCAGCGGCAACACGGTCAATGTTACCCTCGCCGAGACCTATTTCAGCGACGGCACCGCCGTGACGGCGAACGACGTGGCTTATTCATTTAAATTGGCAAAAAGCTCGCCCGCCTGCGCCGAGAAGCTGAAGAATTTTGCATCCGTGAGCATCTCGACGGCGAATATGCTCGTCTTTACGCTGCTAAAGGCCGACCCCTACGCCCTTGCGTGCCTTGCATTCCCGATAGTCAAGAACGGCGCCTCTGGCGAAGCTCCCGTCGGCAGCGGCAGATATGTGTTCCAAAAGAACGGCGAGGAGATTTATCTTGTCGTTAACTCCAAGCGCTCGGGCTTCGACCCCGTTATCAAGACGATCTCCCTCGTGCCGATAAGGGATAACGGCTCGGTCGAGAGCAGCCTTGAGATAGGCAACACGGGCTTCTATTATAACGACCTCTCCTCGGGCACTTACTCTCGCATCAACGCCAAGACCGTTGACCTCGGCATAAATAATTTTGTGTTCCTTGCGTTCAACTCCTCGAGCGAGCTTTTCTCAAATCAGCTCCTCAGGCAGGCGGTGAATATGGCGATAGACCGCAATTCCATCGCTTCAACGGCATTCCAGGGTCACGCAAGGCTCTGCTATTCGCCTTTTAACCCCGATTGGTATGCCCTCGCCTCAAAAGATCTTGTTGTCACCCGCAACGAGTCAAAGGCAAAGGAGCTTATCAAGCAGTCGGGAATTGACATTGCTTCAAAGGAAATATCGCTGCTTGTGAATAAGGATAACGCCTTCAAATATGAGGCGGCGGCGTTCATTCGCGATAACCTGACCGCCCTCGGCTTCAAGGTCGTGTTTAAGGATTACGAGCAGGATTATTACACCGAGGCCGTGGAGCTCGGCTCCTATGACCTCTATATCGGCGAGGTTCGCCTGACCCCGAATATGGATCTTTCGCCGCTTTTCGGCGGCGCGGTCGGCTACGGCATAGACCCCGCCTGCCCGAGCGCGATGCGCTACACCCAACTGCTCGAGGGCAGCTGCGAGCTGATGGATTTCATCAATACCTTCAACGAGGATGTTCCTTTTGCTCCGCTTTGCTACCGCAACGGCGCGGCCTCCTACACCAACTCCCTTAAAGGCGAGCTCAGCGGCTGCGACAGCGACGTTTTCTACGATATCGAGAACTGGAGTTTTAAATAACCGCACCCCGCGATAAGTATTATTAAATGGAAAAAGCGTCATAATATACTTGCACTTCACAAAAAGGAAAGGTATGTATATTATGATAAACGCTCAGATACTTAAGAATGCCCTGCTGCGTGCGGCGCAAAGCATCAACGCCCACCGTGACGAGGTGGACGGCATCAACTATTTTCCTGTCCCCGACGGTGACACTGGCACAAATCTTGCAATGACCCTCTCCTCCTGCGCCGAGGCGATAGCCGACTGTGAGACCGACAGCGCTGGCGAGCTTGCCGACACGGCTGCCGCCGAGCTGCTGATGGGCGCGAGGGGCAATTCGGGAGTCATATTTTCGCTGATATTCAAGGGCTTCGCCGATAACGTCAGGGATCGCGCCGAGATAGACGGCTCCGCGCTTGCTCACGGGCTTGAGGCGGGCTGCACGGAGGCGTATTCCTGCGTCGAGCGCCCCGTCGAGGGCACAATGCTCACCGTCATACGCATTGCAGCTTCAAGGGCGAGCGCCGCCGCTGACAAGGGCGGGGACGCAAAAGCCGTGTTTGAAGCCGCCGTTGCGGGCGCGAAGGCAGCTCTCAAATCAACGCCCAATCTGCTGCCGATACTTAAAAAGAGCGGCACCGTTGACTCGGGCGGGCAGGGGCTTGTCTATATCATGGAGGCCATGCTTGGCTCGGCGGAGCAGCCGTCGGAGCGACCCGCCTCTGCGGCAAAGGCCGCCAAAGCTCCCGCTGGCGACATCAGATACACCTACTGCACGGAGTTCATAATCAGGAATTCGTCCGGCAGCGGGATAGCCTCGCTCAGCAGGCTCCTCACGAGCATCGGCGACTGCGCCGCGGCTGCCGAGCATTCGGGGATAATCAAGGTTCACGTTCATACCGACTTTCCGAATCTCGCGATAGAGAAAGGGCTTGAATACGGCGAGCTTGACCGCATCAAGATAGATAATATGCGCTTGCAGGCGAGCAGTTTTGCCGCCGCACAAAGCAACTGAAAACGGAGATAAACAATGGATATCGCTGCCAACATCAAATATCTCAAAGGCGTGGGTGAGAAGAGAGCCGCCATGCTCGGCAAGCTCGGAGTTCACACCCTCGGGGATCTGCTGACCCTTTACCCGAGAGCATACGAGGATTGGAGCAGCGTTATCCCCATTGCGGGGGCGCCGCTCGGCGAGAATGTCTGCATCCGCGCCTTTGTCGGCTCACGCTGCCGCGAGCACCGCATCCGCAAGGGCATGACCCTCTATAAGACCGAGATATCCGACGGCGAATCGCTGCTCGAGGTAACTTTTTTCAATAATAAATATGCCGCCGAACGCCTTGAGCCGGGCAAAGAATATCTTTTCTTCGGCAAGGTGACGGGCAAGGGCTACTTTCGCTCGATGGTCTCGCCGGAATTTGCCGAGTTTGACGGCGGCACGGGTCTGAGACCGATATATCCACAGACCGCGGGGCTGAATTCACGGGCCATAGAGAAGCTCGTGCGGCGTGCGCTCGAGGAATGCGGCGATATCGAGGACCCGATACCGGAGAATATCCGCTCCGCCTATTGCCTGATGGGTTTGCGTGACGCGCTTGAGAATATCCACGCTCCGCAGAGCGCCGATATGCTCTCCGAGGCTCGCAGGCGGCTGATATTCGAGGAGCTTTTTCTGCTTGAGCTGGGGCTTATGCGCCTTAAATCCAAGAACCGCAAGGGGACGGCTATAGCAATGGAACGCGATTACACCGCCGATTTCATTGCTGCTCTGCCCTTTGAATTGACGGGCGCTCAGAGGCGAGCCGTCGCTCAAGGAGCGGAGGATATGAGCCGCAGCGTGCCGATGAACCGCCTGCTGCAAGGCGACGTCGGCTCGGGCAAAACGGCGGTCGGCGCGGCGCTGATATATAACTGCGCCATGAACGGCTGCCAAAGCGCCCTTATGGCGCCAACGGAAGTGCTCGCAATGCAGCACTATAAAACTTTGACAAAATTCTTTGAGAATACCGATATCTCCGTCGCTCTGCTGACCGGCTCGACCCCCGCAGCGGAGAAGCGGAGGATCAAAGCGGGGCTTAAAAGCGGCGAGATTTCGCTCGTTATCGGCACGCACGCCTTGATCCAAAAGGATGTTGAATTCAATTCGCTCGCCCTCGCCATAACCGACGAGCAGCACCGCTTCGGCGTGAATCAGCGCAGCGTGCCAAGCTGTGGGCCAAGAATACTTGTCCTCCTCATGTACTGGTCATGA
>ERZ773139.3163-NODE-3163-length-15193-cov-2.789404_pt1 | contig 15193 bp, 10 predicted proteins | sample MGYA00580854_ERZ773139 | MGnify/ENA primary metagenome ERZ773139 (study PRJEB29015, sample SAMEA2737809) | human gut metagenome | biome: human gut; feature: human-associated habitat; material: faeces | place: China | collected 2012 ...
GACAGCAGCGAGGGCGCGCCGACCATCCGCTTTGTCAACTCCCTGATCGAGCGCGCCTTTGCCGAGCGCGCGAGCGATATCCATCTCGAGCCGCAGGAGGGCGAGATGGTGGTGCGTATGCGTATCGACGGCCTGCTCCGCCGCGTTCTGACCGTGCCGGCCGAGCTGCAGAGCACCGTCATTTCCCGCTTGAAGATCATGGGCGGCATGGACATTGCCGAGCGCAAGGTCCCGCAGGACGGCCACGCCATGCTGCGCGTGAAGGGCAGCGAGATCGACCTGCGTATCTCCTCAATGCCGACGGTGTACGGCGAGAAGATCGTGCTGCGCCTGCTCAACAAGACCTCGCAGCTCCTCTCCCGCGACGCCATCGGGCTGGAGGGCGACGACCTTGAGTCCTATCAGGCGCTGCTTCGGAATACCGGCGGCGTGATCCTGCTGGTCGGCCCCACGGGCTCCGGCAAATCCACGACGATGTGCGTGATGCTCCGCGACCTCGCGCGCGAGGAAGTGAACATCGTCACGCTGGAGGACCCGGTGGAGTACCACATCCCCGGCGTCAGCCAGTGCCAGATCAACGAAAAGACCGGCATGACCTTTGCCGGCGGTCTGCGCGCCATTCTGCGCCAGGACCCCGACATCATCTCCGTCGGCGAGATCCGCGACGGCGAGACCGCGAGCATCGCCATGCGCGCGGCCATCACCGGCCATCTGGTGCTCTCGACCCTGCACACCAACGACGCCCCCTCCGCGGTCGACCGTCTGCGCGACGTCGGCGTGGAGCCGTGGCTTATCTCCGGCGCGCTGCGCGGCGTGGTGTCGCAGCGGCTTGTGCGCCGCATCTGCCCGCACTGCAAAAGAGCCTATCATCCCGCGAGCGACGAGCTGGCCCTGCTGGGGCTGGACGACGCGCCGGACCTTGTGTTCTACAAGGGCGAGGGCTGCCCGGACTGCCATCACACCGGCTACACCGGCCGCCGTGCCGTGTTCGAGATCCTGATGATCGACGCGCCGCTGCGCCGCCTCATCACCGCCGGCGCGAGCGCGGACGAGCTTGCCGACGAGGCCCGCAGGCATGGCTTCACCACCATGCGTGAGCGCTGCCGCGACCTGGTGCTGCGCGGCGAAACGACGGCTGAGGAGGCCGCCCGCACCATCAGCTCCACCATCGAGAGCTGAACGGAATGACCAAAGAAAAAGGCAGGTGAATCGGCTTGACGACCTATAAGTACAAGGGCCAGTCGCTCAGCGGCGCAAGGGTGAGCGGCGTGGTGCGCGCCTACGACGAGTTCGAGGCCGTCGCCAAGCTGCGCGACACCTGTGCCTTCATCACCAAGATCGAGCCGGTGAAGGAGCGCGGGAACGCGCTGGATAAGCCCATCGGCTTCCGGCTCAAGGACAAGGAGCTGGCGCTGCTCTGCTCGCAGTTTTCCATCATTCTTACCTCGGGGCTGAGCGTGATGCGCTGCGTGGAGATGGTCGCCTCGCAGACACGCAATAAGTACACGCGCAGGATGCTGGAAAAGGTGGCCGAAGAGGTCGGCGCGGGCTATTCCCTCGCGCAGAGCTTTGAGAGCAATGCCCCCTATCTGCCCGCCACGTTCATCGAGACCGTGCGCGCGGGCGAGGAGTCCGGCACGCTCGCGCTGTGCTTCGACCGCCTGCACCGCTACTACGAGCGCACCGCCAGGACCCGCGCGAAGATCATCAGCACAATGACCTATCCCGCGATGGTCATTGTGGTCGCCATCATCGTGTTTATCATCATCATCGCCGTCGCCGTGCCGGCGTTCACCGACGCCTTTGCCGACCTCGGCGAGGGCGAGCTGCCGGGCGTGACGAAGGCGCTGATGGCCGTGAGCGGCTTTTTCAACCGTTGGTGGTGGCTGCTGCTGCTCATCGGGGCGGCGCTTGTCATCGCCTATCTCGCCTTCAAGCGCACCGAGCGCGGCAAGCTCGTGCTGGCGTCCTACGCCATCGAGCGCGCGCCGCTGCGGCGGCTGCGCAGCATGAGCGCGGCGGGCCGCTTCGCCAATACCATGTCCACCATGCTCACCGCCGGGCTCGGCGTGCCGCGTGCGCTGGACGTTACCAGCCAGGTCGTGGGCAACTACCTCTTTTCCCTCGGCGTGCGCAAGGTGAAGGAGAACGTGGAGCGCGGCCGCGGCATTGCCGAGAGCATGGCGGGCGTAGAGTGCTTCCCCAAGATGCTCACCGAGATGGTGGGCGTGGGCGAGCGCGCGGGCTCGCTGCCGCAGACGCTCGACGTCATCGGCAATTACTTCGACAGCGAGGTCGAAACGCAGAGCACGCGGCTGCTCAGCGTGCTCGAGCCGGTCATCACCATCGTGCTCGCGGTCATCGTGGTCGTGCTGCTGCTGGCGGTGTACCTGCCGATGTTCAGTATGTACGGCAGCATCTGATACGTTATCATTTCCGCGCGACCACCCCGCGCGGGACGATATAGAAAGAAATGGAAAAGGAGAATTTTTATTATGCTGAAGAAACTCACCAACAAAAAGGGCTTCACCCTGATGGAAATGCTGATCGTCGTCGCGATCATCGCGGTCCTCGTCGCTATTGCCATCCCCACGTTCAATAATGCGCTTGAAAAGTCCCGCGAGGCTACCGACGCTGCGAACCTGCGTGCCGCTTACGCCGAGTGCGCCGTCGCGGTAATTAGTGATACTGCAAACAAAGCTGGCTATAGCCAGAAGGTTGATCCTGTTCAGACCGTTGCCGGTTTTGCGAATCTTGGCGATGATGTTACCATTGGTGGTGTCAATCTCAAGACTGGTGATGTTGTGAAGGGCATTGTAAAGGGTACAGAAATCTTTGTTAACTATTCTGCTGATGGTACCTGCACATTTTCCACTGCGGCTACCTATGACCTTGTTCCGTAACAATATAGCGGATTTCCCTTTCTGAGCCCGCGCCGGAGCGTACGCTCCGGCGTGGGAACGCCCCCTTCCTTCTTGGATGAGCCGATTCTGCAGAGGGCTCATCTTCGGCGCTGTGCTAAGAAATAAGGGGGTGGCCGAGGGTCGGCGGCCATCCCCCACGAAGGACTTTTTCCAAGGAGGAATTTTACGATGCTCCATCTCACCCCCTTCCTCACCGTATACTGCTGCGCGCTCGCCGCGCTGCTCGGCGCCTGCATGGGGAGCTTCCTGAACTGCATGGCGTGGCGCGTGGTGCATGGCGAGAGTGTGCTGCGCGGGCGGTCGCACTGCGACGCGTGCGGCCATGTGCTCGGCGCGCGGGACCTTGTTCCAATCGTGAGCTATCTCGCCTCCGGCGGGAGGTGCCGCTACTGCGGCGTGAAGCTCTCGAGCCGCCATGTGTGGGGCGAGGTGATCGGCGCGGCGGTGTTCGTGTCGCTCCTGCTGCATTATGATATTTCGCTCCGGCTTCTCGAAGCGTGGTTTCTGGCAAGCATTCTGCTCGCCTGCTCCTTCGCGGACCTGGAGGGGTACATCATTCCCGACCGCTTTTTAGCGGCCGGTCTTGTGCTTTTTATCGCGTCCCTCTTTTTTGCGCCTGCGCCGCTCGGACGGCTCGCGGACGGGCTGCTCGGCGGCTTCAGCGTGGCGCTCGGCCTGCTGGCGGTCGTCACGGTGCTGGAAAAGCGCATGGGGCGCGAGGCGATGGGCGGCGGTGATTTGAAGCTGCTGTTCGTCACCGGACTGTTTTTCGGCTGGAAGGGTAACCTCCTCTGCCTGATCTTAGCCTGCATCTTCGGCATCGTCTTCTGCCTGCTCGCCGCCGGGCGCGGCGGGGAGAAGGGCGCGCCGATCCCGTGGGGACCGTCCATCGCGCTCGGCGCGTGGGTCACGGCGCTCGCGGGCGAGCCGTTTATCCGTTGGTATCTGAGCCTTTTATAAGGCGCGTTTCGTAACACTCCGCTGAAAGGAGAATGAGCATGAACAAGATCGTTGGCCTTGATATCGGTGAAAACAGCGTGAAAATGGCCTATTTTGCGGGCCGCGAGCTGAAAAGGACCGCAAAGCTGGAGCTGCCCGACGCGATGGTGTCCGGCGGGCGCATCCTCTCGATGGACGCGATGGCGGACTTCCTGCGCGACGCGGCGAAGGGCAGCGGCATCCCGCTGACGAACGCCGCGCTGGTCGTGCCGGCGAGCGAGGTCTACACCCGCATCATCACCCTGCCCGCCATGACCGAGCAGCAGCTTTTTTACAACCTGCCTTACGAGTTCCGCGACTTTCTGACGGAGGAGAAGAGCAAATATTTCTTCGACTACGCCGTGCGCCGCATCGTGAACGACGAGACGGGGCATCCCAAGGAAATGGAGCTCTTCGCCTGCGCCATTCTCAAGACCACGGTGGAGGGCTACCGCGCGATGCTGCACCGCGCGGGCTTCCGCCTGCGCGTGCTCACCGTCACCGAGTGCGCCTACGGCGCGGTACTGGGCGCATACCTCAGGCGCACGGGCGCGGAGAACGATGATAAGGACCGCTGCATCGTCTCCATCGGACACCGCAGCACGCACCTTTACATTTACCACGGCGCAGCGTTCGACAGCCGCCGTGAGATCGACGTCGGCGGCAGGCTGATCGACGAGCAGATCGCCGAGCACTGCGGCGTGGACATCCATTTGGCGCACAGCTATATGCGCAGCGACTACAACGGCGTGCTTGAGGCGGACTATGCCCGCGAGGCGTACAGCCGTCTGGCGGTCGAGATCATGAAGGCGGTCAATTTCTACAACTACAACAACCGCGACCGCGAGCTGCACGACCTCTACATCTGCGGTGGTGGCGGCGGCATCGAGCCGATGCTGCGCACCATCGTCGAAACGACGAGGCTCACGCTCCATCCGGTCTCCGAGCTGCTCTCGCAGCAGCTTTCGACCGAGGAGCCGTGGACGTATCTGCGTGCCATCGGCGGTGTGAGCGAGGGCATCAAGGGGGGACTGGCATGATCGCGGAGAAGGAGAAGAAAACGGCCCGCGCGAACACGCCCCGCCGTCCGGTCCGCTGCCCGCAGAAAACGGGCATCAACCTCAATCTGCACGAAAAGCGCACAGGCACGGTGCTCACGCTGCTTATCGGCGCGCTGTGCATCACCGTGCTTGCGCTGGCGGTCGCCAAGTTCGGCGTCCTCGACCTCTACGACCGGCTCGCCGACGCGCAGAGCGCGTATGCGCAGGCGCAGCAGGAGAACCGCGCCGCGCAGGAGAAGCTCTCGCACTTTGACGAGGTGCTCTCGGAGTACCGCACCTATTCGATGGAGTGGATGGAGGACGGCGAGGACTCCGACCTCAACTTTGCCGTGGAGCGCACGGAAATGCTCGACCTGATCGAGCGCACGGTGATGCCCTACGGCACGCTCAGCGCCCTGCAGGCGCAGGGCGACCGCGTGGACGTCGAGCTGAACGAAACGGACCTTGACCGCATCGCCGAGGCGCTCAGCGCCGTGAAGGCGTCGAGCATCGTGGAGTCGGTCGGGCTGGAGCTTGCCGAAACGGAGAAGGATCGCCCCGCCGACGTGATGAAGTGTACGCTGCACATCATGCTGAGAGGGGAGGCGGCGGAATGAACCGTGAATTGACCCTGCGGGAAAAGGTGCTGCTGCTCATCCTGATCGTGCTCGTGATGGTGCTCGGCTACTTCAAGCTCCTCTACGAGCCGGTCAGCGACCGCATCGCGCGCTGCCGCGAGGACACGGCGCAGGAGCAGCTTGCGCTGGAGCAGAACGCGGTCAGGCTGGCGCAGATGGAAAAGATGGAGCAGGCGCTCGCGGATATCCGCGCCGCCGGCGGTAGCAAGGCGATCCCGCGCTTCAACAACAGCGAGGCGCTGCTGCGCGAGCTGCGCGGCCTGCTCGCGGGCACGGGGGAATACTCCCTCGATTTCGGCGACGGCACGACGCAGCAGGGCTATATCGTCCTGCGCCCCGTCTCCATGACCTACCGCACGAGCACCTACGAGCAGTCGCGCGCGATCATTGACCGCCTCAGCGCGAGCGACAACATCAACCGGATATCCGACCTGAGCATCCGCCGCGACGAACGGAGCGGCGGCGGACAGGGCTATCAGACCGTGCTGACGGTGACCTATTTCGAGGTCGCGCCGTAACGCACAGAGGAGCAGGGCACCATGAAAAACAACAGGGCAAACAGACACAATGACCGCGGCTTCACACTCTCGGAGGTCCTTCTGACGGTGGCGATCCTTGTGGTGCTGTTTGCCCTTGCTGCCGTTCCCGTCTCGAAGATGCGGCGCGAGCTGCGCCAGACGGAGCTGGACAGCAAGGCGGAGATCTTATTCCAGACCGCGCAGAACCGCATGACGCAGCTTCTGGCCGCCGGTATGGAGGAGAAATACAAGAGCGGCGGCGACGTGAAGCGCTTTACCTATATCCCTCTCGACGCGGAAGAGGACAAGTACGACGAGACCGATATCGGCAGGATGAGGCAGCCTTCATCCGCAGCCTGAGCTTCGTGACCGACGCGGAAAAGGACAACGCCTCCGCCGCGGCGTATTACATCCTGCCGCGGGAGCAGACCGACGCCGAGCTGCGCGAGGGCCATTGGCTCGTGGAGTACAACGCGGACAGCGGCAGCGTCTACGCGGTGTTTTACAGCGAGGAGGCGCTGGGCGTGCATACCGGGCTCGACGTGCTGCGCTACCGCAGCCAGCGCGTGAAAACGGCGAAGGTCGGCTACTATGGCGGCGACGCGGCGGCGGTCAATGACACCGGCGTGCTCGCGCCGCGGGCGGAGATCCTCAACGGGGAGACGCTGGAGGTGCGCATCACCTGCAAGGCGCCGAATGACCGTCCGCTCCATTTCTTCATCACCATCCGCGACGACAAAGGGAATGAGACGGCGCGCACCGAGCTGAAAAATGATACCAAGACGTTCACCACGATCGAGAAGAGCTTCCGGGACTACGAGGTGACGGTGACGCTCGACGACCTGAGCGGCGACGGCAGCCGCCGCTTTGCGCAGCAGGAATGGCTGAAAATTCTGACGCCCGGGGAGAATCTGACCGTCACCGTTGAGGTCACCAGCGACGACCCGCTGGTGGAGGGCGCGCGATTTGTGCCCGAAAAGACAAATGGCCTGTTCCATACGCTGCGCGGCGGCGATACGGCGGTCGTCACCTGCGCCCGCCACCTGCAGAATCTGGACGAGACCTCCGAGTTGGCGCCGGTCATCACCCGCGCGGTGCAGGAGAAGAACATTGACTTCACCGGCGCGAGCGGCTGGGCGTCGGTCTACGGCGAGAAGAAGTTCCGCCCCATTGTTAACACGGCGCTGCGTGAATACCGGGGCAGCTATACCGTGGACGGCACGACGTACCGTCCGGTGATCGCTCATCTGCCGGTGGATACGAACGGCGACGCGGGCCTGTTTGAGAGCTTTTCCGGCGGCACGCTGGCGGACATCACGCTCACCGGCGCGCAGATCCGCGGCACGGGAAGGGTCGGCGGTCTTGCCGGCACGCTGTCCGGTACGGTGAGCGTTACCGGCTGCCGCGTCTATCTGGACCCGGCGAGCGACGGTCTGAGCACAAAAACGGAGCGGGATATTTGGCTCGCCGGCAATGTGACCGGCGGTCTGGTCGGCTATGTGAGCGGGAACGCGGAGGTCTCCATCGACAGCAGCTTTGCCGCCTCGGTCCTTCGGGGTACGACGGCGGCGGGCGGACTGATCGGACAGGCGGACGGCGCTGTGACGGCGGAGCGCTGCTACGCCGACTGCTACCTCTACAGCGATGAGACGAACGGACGGACCGGCGGTCTGTTTGGAGGGAGCATCGGGACAAGCACGATCCGTCTGACGAGCTGCTATGCCGCGGGCTTCCAGGAGGCAGCGGTCACGGCGGGTCTGTCCGCCGGACCGGTCAAAGCTATGACGGGATGCTACAGCGTGAGCGTTCCGCTCAATGCGGACATTAATCTGACCTACTCGACGGCGAAGCCGGATGCACAGGTCCAGACCGCGGCGGCGGGGACCTTTTATCTGAAAGAGCGGGCGGCGACGGCAAAGCATATCGCCGGGACGACCGATGTCGGCTACGGAGAATGGAGCGGCGCCAGCCGCCCCGCCGCGGCGCAGAGACTTGGCACCGCATTTACCGCCGTGACAGGCGGCGGGAGCACCAACGCTTATAACCTCATGGAGGGCATGGGCCTGACCGACTATTCCTATCCGAAGCTGCAGGGGATCCCTCACTACGGCGACTGGAAGGCGGAGTTTGAGTCCGGCTCGCTGGCGTACTACGAGCATTATCAAAACGGCACGGCGGCAGGCTATGGCTTCCTCGGCGGCAACGTGTCGTCCCTGCGGGACGACGAAACGGTGCTGGGCGACGGCTACGGCATGATTTACGACAGCAAGCCGACCGCGTCGGTCACGGTCACCTATTGGACCTGGACGGCAACGAGCGTCGCGGTACAAAAGACAGAAATGCTTGCCGCGGATGCCGCGGTGCAGGTCACCTACAACGGGAGGAGCTATTACCTCCTGCCGCTGCCGACCGGGGCGGTGAACACGGAGTATGTCGATCCGATGAGCTTCTATCAGGAGGTCAAGGTCGGCAACACGACATACCTCTATGCCCCACACTTTGCCCGCACGGTGACGACGCCCGGCGAGGACGGCACGGTGGAGAGCCCGACGGGCGTTTCCATCCGCACGGCGCGCCAGCTCTACGCGCTGAGCCTTTACTACGACGAATACCGGGAGCGGCTCGATGAGAGCAGCGTTTTTGTGCAGGAGCGCGGCATCGACTATGTCAGCTACGACTGGAAGGACTATGGCAGAAACGGCACCGAGCCCTCGGTGAACCTCCCCCAGTTCCCCATCGGCGACAGCACGGCTAAGCCGTTCATCCACACCTACAACGGTCAGCGGCACGAGATCATCAGCGCGCCGATCACCGGGAACGGTCTCGGGCGCGGCGGCACGGAGACTGCGGGCGAGGTCTATGCGGGCCTGTTCGGCTGCAACGCGGGCGAGCTGCGCGACATCGTGCTCATTGCCGGCAGGGAGGACACGATCGTCGGCTTTGACCGCGGCATCCAGCGCAGGAGCGCCTACATCGGCGCGCTCGTCGGCTACAATTCCGGCACGGTGCGCGGCTGCGCGGCAGCGGGCTACCGCACCAAGGCGCTGGCCAACAGCGGCAGCGCAGTCTATGTCGGCGGCTTCATCGGCTACAATGAGGGCTATGTGGAGCAGTGCAGCGTGAGCAGCCCCTCAGTCTATGCCGAGAACGTGTTCGCGCAGCTCAGCGTGGGCGGCTTCGCAGGACAGAACGACGGGCGCATCGAGGGCTGCTACGGCATCGCGGCGATCAATGTCCCGACCGTCCGCGGCGGCGAGGTGGAGCTCGGCGGCTTTGCCGCGCACAACGGCGGTATCATCCGCGGCGCCTACTGCGCGACGGCCATGTCCTCGGCGGGCGCGCGGGCGGACGGCTTTACAGCCTCCGGCAGCGTGCAGAGCTGCTACTATCTCAACGGCGGCACCTACCGCTTCTGGGAGGAGGACCGCCTCTACAGCGCGGAGACCGCGGGCGGCGCGCAGCCCATGACCGCGGCGGAACTGAAGGCGCTCGGGCTGTCTGGCTTCGGCACGCCTGCGGAGGCACGTTACAGCCGAAAAAATACCGAGGGAGTCTACCCCTATCCCGCCTGTATGCAGGACGCGAGCGGCGTACTCGTCCACTACGGCGACTGGCCGGTGCCGACGAATGTCGGCGAGGTCGGCGTGTTTTACTGGGAAAAGGAGGAGGACGGCGCGAACAGCGGCTATCACCTCTCCTACATCGGCTTTGTCGGCACGGAGCGCAAGGAGGGCAGTACCCTCTGCACCGCGCACGACGACGGCGGCGTGATCACCGCCTACGGCTACGGCTACTATTGGGAGAGCAGCTCCCAAAAGCCGACGTTGACGGAGAGCGGCGGCTTCGTCATGGACGGCGGTGATACGGAGGAGGCCAGGGCGGCGGCGTCGGCGCTGGGAGCGCAGATGCCGGAGTATACCTTCGCCGCCTACGAGACCGGCGAGACCGGTCTGCGCCTGCAGGCAGAGACCAACAGCCGAAACGGCAGCTATACGCTCCAGGCAAATGGCACATGGACGCTGAATGAAAAGTATATCTACACGATTTGTCCGTTTTTCGCGGACGCCTTCGGCTATGCAGGCGATGCGGAGCCGGGTACGGGCCAGGCGGCCTATCAGGTCCGCTCAGTGCAGCAGCTGCAGTTCATCAACTGGAGCTGCGGGGTCACATCGAAGAACATAGGAAGCCGACGGGACCCAAACTACACGTTTACCTATGAGACCGGCACAGACCGCGAGGTAACGGCGGCGACCTACCCGCAGTTCCCCTATCTGCAATACGCCACGATCACAGGCGTGAGCCGTCAGTCACAGAGTGCGGCGGAGCGGGATCGTCCGCGGCGCAGCTGGAAGCAGTCGCATGACCTCAACGGCACAGACCGGGAATTTCCGAAGGTCGGCGCGAAAAATACCTCGTTCCATCCCATCGCCGGTGCGGTTTTTAACAACGCGGCGGAGAATCCAAACAACGAGGGCTATGCGGTAGACCTCTACAGTTGGTTCGGCGGTGTGTACGACGGCGATAACTACTACATCAAGAACATCAACATCGACTCGCCCTGCTACAATGTCGGCGTTTTCGGCACGACGGCGGGCGCGGAGATCCGAAACATCGTGCTCTACAGTGACAACGGCGGAACGATCGAGCGCAGTACACCGGCGGGCACGGTCTACCGTAACTACCGCTGCGCCTACGCGCTCGGCGGTCTGGTGGGCATCGCGTATGACTACCTTTACGACGCGAACGGAAATTGGGTCAATGTTGAAAACCGCGCTGCGAAGATCGCCAACTGCGCCATTGCGGGCTATACCATCGAAGATAACAGCACCAACCCGCTCCAGCTAGGCGAGGCGGTGGTGGGCGGATTGATCGGCGTATCCAAGGTCGATTTGAACAGCTGCTCGGCGGTGGTCGATATCAAGGTCAACTGCACGCACCGGGAAGCCGGCGACAGCGGCAAACTGACCAGAGCCCAATACGGCAACTTTGTCCGCGTGGGCGGTCTGGTCGGCGGCGTGCAGTACAAGGTGACGAACTGCTACACCGGCGGCTCGATCACCGTCGGCGACGATACGCTCAACGAGCGCGTGGATAAGAGCGGAAGACTTGTCACCGTGAAGACCAGTACAGAGAAGGAGACAGAGGTCGAGAACGCGAAGGGGACCTATGTCTACATCGGCGGCATCGGCGGCAGCGGCTTTTCCTCCAACTTCCGCAACTTTTCCAACAAGAACGGCACGGACGACGGAGCGCCGGAGTATGAGAACTGCTACACCTATACGGGGCTGCCGACCATGCAGGGAACGATCATGTCGATCTCCCGCATCGGCAGTGTTGCCGACCGCTATGAATGGGCGCCGAGCGTGACCATTACCAACTGCTACTATTATGCGGAGTCAGATGTCCAGTACAACCTGCCGAAGTATCACTGCGGCAAAAAGAGTCTTGCGACGATTCTGGCGAGCGATGAGGAGAAGGAAAAGATGCTGCAGGGCGATCTTTCGTATCTCAGTCAATACATCGGCGGAAGAAATCATCGACCGAGCTATTCGATCGACCTGACAAAGCTCAGCTATGAGCAGATGGCAGGCAGGAAGGACGTCACGAAGAACGGGCAGGACAAAAGGATCCTGGAGCTGCTGAATCAAAACGGGGACAGCGTCTTCGGCTGGGTCACCGTCGAGGAGGCGCAGGCCGAGGTCCACGGGAAATACAGCTTCCCGGGCAAAAACATCGCCGTGCTCGACGGGCAGGACTACCCGTTCCCGACCGTGCTCACACAGGCGAGCGAGCACACCGACAGCGGCAGGGCGAACCTGCACTACGGCGACTGGCCGCTCGTCGGTCCGGTCTGGGAGAAGAGCAGCGTGACGATCGACCGCATCACCAACTACGATGCCAAGACCGGCGCGGCGGTTATTACCGCGGTGCTGAAGCTGGAGAACATGGAGGACGGAAAGCTCGACGGGCTGACGCTCGAATCGTTCCGCTCGACCAATGAGAGCATCGCAAGGGTGACGGGCTTCGAGCCGCTTGACACAAAGAGCTGCCGCGTGACGCTGGTGGGTCTGGCGAACGGTTCGGTGGAGATCACCGCGGCGCTGGACGGTCATGTGGCGCGCTTGATGGTAAGCGTTACCGCGGAGCTGACGATCCGGATGAGCGACGAGATCGAGCGCGCGAAGCAGATCACGGTGAATGAGGCCGCGACGGTGCCGCTCGGACTCGCCGCGCTGGACCGCGGCGGCAAGGCTCTGACGAAAGACCTCAGCTGGACGGTCGCCAATGCCGAGACGGGCGCTGCACAGATTGTCTGGAAAAACGGCGTTCCGCAGAGCGTCCGGGGCATCGGCGCGGGCGAGACGACGCTGCTCATCACGGCGAGCTATCGGATCAATGCGACCGAGACGGTCACGGTGAGCCGCATCGTGCCGGTGACGGTGCTGGCGAAGGCAGCCGACGGCACGGCGTAAAAAGGAAAGGAGGGGCATCGGGATGAAAAAACTGAAGAACGAACAGGGCGTGACCATTCTGATGGCCCTCCTGCTGGTCCTGACCGCGGCGGTGGTCAGCGCGGTCATTCTCTCCGCGGCGCTCAGCGCCGCGCGGCGCGTGAACGGCGACCGCACCGCGCAGCAGAACTACCTTGCCGTCAGCTCGGCGGCGGAGCTCGTACGCGACAGCATCGACCAGATGCGGTATACCGAGACTACCACCACGACTTACGAATGGGACGAGAAGAGCGAAGGCTATGTACAAACCGGCAGCTCCTCCACAGAGAAGCTGCCGACCGGCCTGATGGGAGACTGGCTCACGGACGGCGCGCGGAACGGCGGCTGCACCGATACCATCACCATCACGCTGCCGGATGAAGCGCTCCCGCCGGTCAAGGCAAGCTTTTCCATGACAGGACGGGGAACGGGAAGCGAGGGCTATGATATCCGGATCGCCTTTTCTCTGGCCGACGCCGGGGACGCGGACGACTGCCGCATGACGCTCAGGCTGAGCGGAAGCGTCAGCGAAAGTACAGACGTTTATGCGAACACCGCGGGCTGGAGCAGGATCGACGAATTGACCATCACCTGGAGCAATCCAAAGATCACCAAGGGAGCGGAGGGGAACCCATGAAAAAACGCAGAAGCAAGGCCGGTGAGACGCTGGTGGAGACGCTGGTCTCCGTGCTCATCGCGGCGCTGGCGTTCGCCCTTCTCTCGACCGCCGCGGTGACCGCGGCGCGGATCAACGCCGCCGCGCGCGAGGACGTTTCCTTCCGCTATACCGCGGAGCAGGGAAAGACGGTGACCGTAACGGCTGAGGGAGCTGGCTCCGGCACGACCGGCAGCGAGGAAGTCACGCTCTATACAACGGGCAACGGCTACGATTATTACACTTACACGATCTCATCGGGGGTGACGCCATGAAAAAACTGCGCGGCAGCCGCGGCGTGACGCTCACCGAAACGCTGTGTACGGTGCTGATCGTGCTGCTCATCAGCGCGATGCTGGCGGTGGGCGTGCGCTTTGCCGTGCGGACGTACCGCGAGTCGATGGAGCTGTCGGAGACGGAGCTGCTCTGCTCCACGCTGACGGCAGCCATCAGCGACAAGCTGCGCTACAGCGGCGAGGTGGGACAGAATATGTTCATCCAGGGCGTCGGCACGACGGACAGCGGCGGCGGAGGCTCGTTTGCAATCAGCGACGACGGCGAGGTCGTCATTCAGACGACCGACAGCGAGGAGTTCCGGCTCCTCGGCTCGGCCTCCTACCCGCAGGGCCTGCGGGTGCGGACGACCGGCACGGGGGAAACGGGCTTCATCAGCTACAGCGCCAAAACAGGGATCTTTACCGTTTCCTTTGCCATCGCGGACGCGCAGGGGAATATCCTGAAGGAGACATGCTTCGACGTCAAGCGCATCAATGCGGGCAAAAAGTGAAAAAGGAGCTGCCGGACAAAATGTCCGGCAGCTCCTTTTAATCGCTTCGTGTGATGTCATGCACCCATTTGCCGCCGTGGATGCGCCAGAGGCCGATGGGGGTCTTTGCCAGGTGCTCGATGGCGATGCACAGGCAGAACATCTCGTTCGGCACCTTAAGGACAAGGCCGAGCAGGCACATCAGCGGCAGCTCCATGCACCAGAGGGGAAAGTTGTCGATGAGCAGCGAGGCGCGCACGTCGCCGCCGCCGCGCAGCACACCCACGACCATCGTGGACGAAAAGCCGTGGAGGGGCATCACGCCCGCGTAGCAGTACACCATGACCGCGCACATCGCCGCCGCGCCCGCCGAGAGGGAGAAAAGCGGCAGCACATACGGCCGGAGCAGCGTAAAAAAGGCCAGAAGCTCCACGCCGCCGAGGGCGAGCGCGAAGAGAAATGCCGTGAGGCACACGGCCTTGCCGATGCGCACGACGCTCTCGCGGCTGCTGCCGATGCCGATCTCCTTGCCGACGATGACGGCGGCTGCGTTGGCGATGCCGTAAATGCCGGCGGTGGAGAGCTTGTCAATGCTGCCCGCCACGGTGTAGGCGGCGATGAGGTCGCCGCTCGCGGCCATGTGGCCCATGATGACGGTGATGAGCGAGTAGCCCACGCCCCAGAGCGTTTCGTTCGCCAGCACCGGCGCACTGTAATGCACGAAGCGGCGCAGCATCTCGCGGCCCGGGCGGAGAAGGGCGCTCCATTGGAGCGGCACGGTGCGGCAGCGCAGGGCGTAGCCGAAGGCGAGCGCAAATTCCACCACGCGCGAGAGCAGCGTGGCGGCCGCCGCGCCTGTGACGCCGAGCGCGGGGAAGCCGAGCTTGCCGAAGATGAGCACATAATTGCCCACGGTATTGCAGAGCATGGACGCGCCGAACACCAGCATACCGAAGCGCGGATTTTCGATGCTGCGCTGCATCCCGATGTAGATGGACGAGAGGGAATTGAGGATATACGAGAAGCCGACGATGCGGATATACGGCGTGCCGATCGCGACGAGACGGAGATTGTCCGTCACCAGCAGCAGAACATCCGCCGGGAAGAACGCCATGATGAGCGCGAAGAGCGTCGAGACGCTGCCGGCGATACAAAAGCCGATGCCCATGACGCGGTTGATGCT
>ERZ773139.3179-NODE-3179-length-15128-cov-17.837524_pt1 | contig 15128 bp, 22 predicted proteins | sample MGYA00580854_ERZ773139 | MGnify/ENA primary metagenome ERZ773139 (study PRJEB29015, sample SAMEA2737809) | human gut metagenome | biome: human gut; feature: human-associated habitat; material: faeces | place: China | collected 2012 ...
AAGCGTCTATGTCCGTGACGCTCTGCTGCCAGCGGCCATCGGATCGGCGGACCATGTATGTATTCACCTCCGGTTTAAGAAACTGCCGCAAAATATCCGGCTGCTTTAAGGATCCTGAACGATGCGTTCAGGATCCTTTTCCTTTTACTGATTGCTGACGATCTTACCGCCGTTTTTTTAATCCTCTTTGCTCTGAGTAACGATTCGGACTTTATACCGCTGCTTCAGGGAGGCGCAACGGGAATGCGGGATAATTTTATCGTGCTGCATTCGTCCGGCCACAACACCGGGATGAATGCCAATGCTCGCCGCGAAAGCGCAGATCTGCTCATCTGAAGTATATCTCGATGGGGCGAACCTCTCGTATTCTTTTTGGGGGATCAGATAATTCTGGGCAAATGTGTCAGCTTCATCTTCCAGCTTTTGGTTTACTGTCTGCTGCGCTTCGGTGCTCATGGTTAAAAAGACTGTTTGGGGTTTGTGCTGCAGGACGTGTTTCAGCTCATGGAACAGCGAAAACCAGAACGTATCAGCGTAAGCACGGCGGTCGTTGATAGCCAGAACAGCACGATCCGGCGATGTCCATTTCATAACCCCGTTGACGCCGGAGTTTTTAAGATGCGGCAGCAGCACAAACGCGACGCCGCATTCGGCCAGCAGTTCGCGAAGCCGCGGCAGAAATACGTCCGGTGATTGTAGGGTCATGCTCCGAATCTCCGGCAGGGCTGCCCTGAGCTTTCCAGCACTGTAAGGCTGCACCGTAATCTCGTTCGCAAAGCGAAGCGCCAGCAGCAGCCATGCCTGCGAATTTACCGTTTGCTTTTCTTCTGTCGTGCTTACTGCTGTCCGGAAGTTCGCTACAAGGTCGGGATCCTGAAGCTTCCGAAGTGTAGCTATGCCAAATATGCTGCAGAGGTTTATGGCTTTCTCCATAGAGGATTTTGCCGGAGGAAAACCGCATTCTTCAAAATAGCGGTAGTCTATCATGTTGAGGATCTTGGTTTGCTCTGCCAATTCCTTTTCCAATTCGATCTCAATGAGCTTCTGATCATAGGCGGTCTGAAGGTTCAGCCAGACCTCCGGGCTCGTGCCGAGCATGACCGAGAGTTTCTTTGCCAGATCTCGGGAAAGATTGCACTTCCCGTTGACCAGCTGGCTTACCGTTTTGGCGGTCGTATTCAGCCGTGCAGCAAATTCTTCCTGTGTGATCCCCATGTCCTCAATGACTTCCGCAACGTAATAGCCCGGATGGAATGCCGTTATATCGTTGTATTCTACAATGCAATTATTCATAGTGATTTGACACCTCCGTTACCATTACTATTTTTATTGACTTGCACTTTTCTATTATGTCGCCGCCGTGCAGTTCGTTCCCGTCATCGTCGCACGGGATCAGCGTGACACGGTACCCGGTGTTGCCGAGGTAAATGCTCCACTCGTGCTTCCGGTCGCCCTTCAGCTGATGAAAATGAAACGGCGGGTATGCGACGATGTCACGAAGGGATGCTGCCTGAATGATAAAGTTTTCCGCGGCTTTCAGCTTTGTCTCTACCTGCTTCGGATAGCGCCAGGTTTTACAGTACTTTGAAGAAAACTGTTTTTCGGCTCCGCGCTTAAAAAGTATCTCCATTTTTGGCTCTTTCTATTTTGATTACCTAAATGGTAATTAAATTTTATCAGACTTTATTGAGAAAGTAAAGTAGTATTTGACAAAAAAATTGAACTTTGACTGCGGCCCGTTCCGGAATTTCCGGGACGGGCTTTTTTTGCTCAGGGCAGGGGGAGGCGCTGGGACATGAGGATGGTGCCGATGAGGCGGAGGTCGCGGTCGGAGTCGTGCCAGATGGTTTCGTCGGCGTCGGCGCGGTCGCGGTTCAGGGAGAAGAGATAGGTGTTGCCGATGTGATCCTGGCAGACCTGCTTGACGAGGAAGCCGCCGTCGAGCCAGAAGGCGCCGACCTCACCGTCGCGGGGCGCGCGCTTCACGCCGAGGGCGATGCTGCCGTCGGCGAGATACGGCTCCATGGAGTTGCCGTTGACGCGGATGGCGAACTCGGCGTGCGGGTCGGTCGTGGCGTAGTCCTGTATAAAAAGATCGCCGGGCGTCTCCGGCGTGCCGGCTGCGAACGAAGCGCCCAGCAGGGGGATGATGCGCGAGGGCGCGGCGGACGGCTCTTCGGGGGCGCGGTATTCCGTCTGTGAGCCGAGAAAACGGCCATAGGCGCAGAGGGCCTGCCGCCCGGCTATATTCAGCGCGTCGTAGATCGGGTCGATGTCGCGCTCGGCGGTGGGGGCTGCTGCGGCCTTCGCAGGATCCGACGGGGCATCTCCTTCTACCAAGCGGATGAGCTCGGTAACATCAATGCCCATCGTTTTTGCGACGGCTTTGTAGATTTCATAAGACGGGGACGGTTCATCCCCGCGGGGTGTCTGATTTCGCTCTAAAATGGAAACATATGCTTTGCTCATTCCGGAAAGACTTGCAAACTTTTCCATGGACATCCTGTGCTTCGCTCTATAAGCAGCAATGATTCTTCCGAGTGTCATTTCACAACCACCTTTTACTTGTTAAATGTAGTATACAACACGGTAAACGGAAAATCAAGAAATTTGTAAAACATAGTTGACAAACAAATGTCTATCATGTTAAACTCATCTTACAACAGGCGAAAGGAGGAAAAGTGATGAATCGATTAAAGTTTTATCGTGAGAAAAGAAGCTTGTCGCAAGAAGATCTTGCGGAAAAGTCCGGAGTATCCCGCGTTACGATCTCAAATCTCGAGAATGACAAGATCCCTGTGTCCAAAACCGACACACTCACCAAAATCGCCGATGCGCTCGGAGAGACGGTACCGACCATTTTTTTTGCGCCAGATGTTTAACATGGTAGACAAACCGACAAGTTTTATGCCGAAACGTAGTTCCCAGTTGCGATTTGCTGTTCTGGTTGGCATATGAAGTGAAGGGAAAAAATGGAGGAGGTGAGAACATGAACGAGTTAAGAGAAATGCTCATGGAGCAGCTGCAACTGCTCCATGAGCGTTCCAAGAGCGGAGACTATATGCCCGGCGGGCTGGTAGACCTGTCCAACGCCATGGCACACATCGCGGAGGTTGTGGTTCGGATCGGTGATGACATGAACGGCACGGGGGCTGTGGCGTGCGCCGGCATCACGGCGGACAAGCTCACCGACGGCGGCAAAATCAGCCCGGCAGGAGCGGCGATAAGCCTAACTCCTGATGATCTTGCGCGTATTGAACGCATTCTGCGACAGCAGCCTCCGAGTACAGATCCGATAGGGTTAATTGCGGATGAAGATTACGCAGGACTTCAAGAACCTTAAAGTTGATGAGCGTTTCATCGGCGATGTCCCAAATGAGGTGGCACAGCTCTTCGGCCAGAGCTGTGTAAAGCCGGAACGTGCTGCGGTGCGGCAGCAAACGCGGTAAGGGGTACACGGCGAGCTTTACACAGATCGCACACTGATTCTCATCTAACCGGGTCGTAAACGAGTCCGACCCAGTAAAAATGCAGGAAATCGGAAGCCCTCGAAATACACGGCCTTCTTTTTCCATTTGGTCTGCCACCGCTTTGATGACGGCTGTCATCGCGAGAGCTACCTCCATGGGAATCGGGGTATTGGCGCAAGATGAAATGCTTCCGCTGAGCCGAGGATCAACAATTGGTACAAGCGTAGCAACGGCATCTACCAGAGCGGACATAGAACAAACTCCTTTCATTTTTAAGTGAAACCACATTCAGAGGAGGTGAGGACATGAAACCCAAAAGCTGCTTTCCGAATCTGCTGGCCGAGATGGCGCGAAGAGGACTGACGTTATCCGGCATGGCCGCAGAGCTCGGCCGTTCCCGCGATACGCTCGCGCGGAACTTCAACGGCTCGCTGCGCATTGACGAGGCGCTGCGGATCCGTGACCGGTATTTCCCGGATTGCAGTCTCGACTATCTCTTTGAGAGGAGATGAGCCGGCAGCAACCGGACAATATCAGTATACTGCATATTGCGCAAAATTTCAAGCGAACAAAACAGAAAACACAAGATATAGAAAACCCATAAATCAACAAGGAGGTAAGAGAACATGGATAACACGGTATTGGAGCTGCAGCTCGCGGAGCTGAAAGCGGCATTTCCCGGCAGGAGCATGATCCCGCTGATGCATGCGGCGCGATTCCTCCGCATGGATCCGCGGACGCTGATGGCGGATCACACGTTCCCGATCAAGCACATGGGGCGTCTGTGGAACGTCAACCTCGTGGCGCTGGCCAAGTGGATGGTCCGATAAACGCGGGCGCTTCGGCGCCCGGACAAAAAACTACATAAAGGAGATAAGAACCATGAGAAAAACAAAGGCGGCGTTCGCTACCACGGCGATCATGACATTGCTTGCCGCCGTGATCTTCTTCGTCTGGAAGTTTGGAAACGGCCTCGGCTTTACGATCATCGAAGGCATTTTCGCGGTGTACGGCTTTGCGAGCCTTGCGGACGACTGCTGCCGCTGGCTGCAGATGCCGGACACGGCAATCATGAGAGGAGGACAAAGAATATGAGCGCCAATATCACCATTGAGCTGTGCGCGGAGGACCGCGCCCGGCTCGACCACATCAACGTCAATCTGACCGAGCTGATACTGCGGGTCATGGGCAGCCAGAAGATCGACATGGGCGAGGTACTGCGCCGGGCCGCGCCGGAGCTCGCCGGGAAACCGGCGGAGCAGCACCCGGTCATGGAGCCGTTCGAGGAGCTGCCGAAGACGGAGCCGGTCCCGTTTGAGCAGCCGAAGCCGGAGACACCGCAGTACAAGCCGGAGGACATACAGCAGAAGGTCGTGGCGCTGTCCGCGAGCGGCAAGAAAGCCGAGGTCCGCGAGATCGTCAAGAGCTACGCCGAGAAGGTGAGCGCTATCCCGGCGGACAAGTTCGGCGAGGTCATGGCCCGGCTGGCCGGACTGGAGGGGTGAGCATGTCGAGCGCGATGAACCACAGAGCCCGGAGCCGCCGCTCCTACGCCAAGCACCGCTCCGCCTGCAGCGGCCACGCCCGCCGGACGATCTTCCGGCAGACGCCCAAGAGACGGCCGAGGCTGCTGGAGCTGCTGCGCAGGGCGTTCAAGCCGAGAGGCCGGGAGGCCAAGGGGGACGCCGAATGAAAAAGGTGATCTATATCGCGGGGCCGATCACCGGCGTGCCGCGCTACTGGGAAGCCTTTGAGACCGCCGAGGACGAGCTGACCGCCGCGGGATATCTGCCGCTCAGCCCGGCGCGCATGCCGGACGGCATGGAGAACGAGAAGGCCGTGCGGATCTGTCTGGCGATGATCGACGCCGCGGACGCGGTGCTGTTTCTGCCCGGCAGCTCCCGGAGCCGCGGCGCTTCGCTGGAGCACCGCTACTGCGAGTATACCGGCAAGCCGTGGGCTCGCAGCATCAAAGAACTGAAGGAGGCAATGGCTGCATGCAAGAGCTTAATGATCACAGCGCCCGGGCGCACGCTCTGCTGAGCGCGTCCAGCTCGCACCGCTGGCTCAACTGTCCGCCGTCGGCCGTGGCGGCGGAGGCCTACGCCAACGAGGGGACCGAGTTCACCCGCGAAGGGACGCTGGCGCACGAGGTGGCGGAGCTCGTCGCCCGGACGGACAAGAGCGTGCCCTTCGATCTGGACGCCTATCTGGGCGAGCACCACGGGTGCGACCAGCAGATGATCGAGTGCGCGGAGGGCTACCGGGATTATATTCACGAGCAGATCAAGACCGACGGCGCCACCGTGCTGCTCGAGCAGCGCGTGGATTTTTCGGCCTGGGTGCCGGACGGCTTCGGCACGGCGGACTGCATCATCGTGCAGAACAGGACGATCACCGTTATCGACTACAAGTACGGGCAGGGCGTCGCGGTAGACGCCAAGGAGAACACCCAGATGATGCTCTACGCGCTGGGCGCGCTCAACCTGCTGGGGGATCTCTTCGATATCGAGACGGTGGAGATGCACATCTACCAGCCGCGCATCAACAACGTGAGCACATGGAGCGCCGCGGCCGCGGATCTTCTCTACTGGGCGGACAAGACCGTCAAGCGGATCGCTGCCGAGGCCGCCAAGGGCAAGGGCAAATACAAGGCCGGGGCATGGTGCCGGTTCTGCCCGCACGCGGGCCGCTGCCGTCAGCTCACGAAGACGTGCACCGAGTACGTTGAGACGCACAGCCTGCGTGTGGCCGTGCCGGTGCTGGCGCCGCACGAGGTGGCGGGAGTGCTGGAGATGGAGCCGCTCATCAGTCTCTGGCTCAAGCGCGTGAAGGCGCAGGCCATGGACACACTGCTTGGCGGCGGCGAGGTCCCGGGGTTCAAGGTGGTCGAGGGCAAGCTCGGCAACCGCAAGTGGACTGACGAGCTCAAGGTCGCCGAGGCGCTCAAGGCCGCGGGCTACGGCGCCGATGAGTACACCGAGACGAAGCTGCTCAGCCCCGCGGCCATGGACAAGAGCCTCGGCAAGAAGAAGGTCGCCGAGCTGCTGGAGACGCTGATCGACCGCGCGCCCGGCGCGCCGACGATCGTACCGGCGAGTGACAAGCGCCCGCCGCTCGACCGGGCGGCGGAAGCGATGAAAGATTTTGAATAAAAAAGGAGATCGAGAACAATGGCAAACACCAAGGTCGTAACCGGAAAGGTACGTTTTTCCTACTGCAACATCTTCGAGCCCCGGGAGCCGCAGGGCGGCGGAGACCCCAAATACAGCGTTACGCTGCTGATCCCCAAGAGCGACACCGCGACGCTGAACAAGATCAAGCTGGCCATTGCCGACGCGCGCGAGGCGTTCTGCATCCGCAACGGCGCGAACGCCCTGCCGGCGAAGCCCAACCACACGCTGCACGACGGCGACGGCATGCGCGACAGCGGGGAGGAGTTCGGCTCTGAGTGCAAGGGCTGCTATGTTATCACCGTGAGCAGCAAGCAGAAGCCGATCGTTGTGGACAATATGCGCAACGCGATCACGGATCCGCTGGAGGTGTATTCCGGCTGCTACGGGCGCGCGGCGATCAACTTCTTCGGCTACAGCAGCAACGGCAAGAAGGGGATCAGCGCGGGGCTGCTCAGCATTCAGAAGCTGCACGACGGCGAGGCGCTCGGCGGCAGCCGCGGCAGCGCGGACGACTTTGACGACGGCTACCGCGACGCAGAGGCCGACGATGACTTCCTCAACTAAGCGCCGGCTGCTCATCGACCTGGAGACGTACAGCAGCGCCGATATTACCAAGACCGGGGCCTTCAAGTATGCGGAGGCCCCAGATTTTGAGATCTTGCTGCTGGCCTTCGCCTGGGACGATGGGCCGGTGCAGATGCTGGATCTGCTCGACCCGAACGGACACGATGAGATGCCGGACATTATGTCCGGCATCCTTGACCCCAACATCGTGAAGGTCGCCCACAACAGCGCTTTCGAGCGGGCCTGTCTGACGCGGTATCTGGGCCGCGACCTGCCGCCGGAGGAGTGGGAGGACACGATGATCCTGGCGGCGATGAACGGTCTGCCGCTCAGTCTGGACGCCGCCGGCGCCGCGCTGGAGCTGCGGGATCAGAAGATCCGGGAGGGCACGGCGCTCATATCGTATTTCTGCAAGCCGTGCAAGCCCACCATCGCCAACGGCGGGCGGACGCGGAATCTGCCGGAGCACGCGCCGGACAAGTGGGAGCGGTTCAAGGCTTACTGCAAGAGAGACGTGGAGGTCGGGCAGGCCATCTACCGGCAGCTGCGGAGCTTCCCCGTGACGGACTTCGAGCGGAAGGTATGGGCGCTGGACGCGCGGATCAACGAGCGCGGCGTCAGGATCGACACCGGCCTTGTGGCGGCTGCCATTGCGCAGAACGAAGCATTCACGACAAGGCGCATGGCCGAAATGCGGCGGCTCACGGGGCTGGAGAATCCGAACAGCGTGGCGCAGCTCAAGGACTGGCTGGAGACCGCCGGCATGAGCGCGGACAGCCTGAACAAGACCGCGGTGCAGGAGCTGAAGGACAAGGCCGCAGACCCCGCAACGCGGCGCGTGCTGGAGCTGCGGCAGCAGCTGGGGAAAACCAGCGTCACCAAATACGGGGCCATGCAGAGCGCCGTGTGCGCCGACGGGCGCGTGCGCGGGCTGCTGCAGTATTACGGCGCGGGCCGCACCGGACGATGGGCGGGGCGGCTCGTCCAGGTCCAGAATCTGCCGCAGAACCATCTCGCCGGGCTCAGTCTCGTCCGCGAGCTTGTCCGGGAGCGCGATCTTGAGACGCTGGAGCTGTGCTTTGACAGCGTGCCGGACGTGCTCAGCCAGCTGATCCGCACGGCGTTTGTGGCCGGGGAGGGGAACATCTTCCACGTTGCCGACTACTCCGCCATCGAGGCGCGCGTGATCGCGTATCTGGCGGGGGAGAAGTGGCGCATGGACGTGTTCCGCAGCGGCGGGGATATCTACTGCAGCTCCGCCTCCGCTATGTTCAGGGTGCCGGTCGTGAAGCACGGCGTCAACGGGCATTTGCGGCAGAAGGGCAAGATCGCGGAGCTGGCCTGCGGCTACGGCGGAGGCGTCGGGGCGCTCCGGGCGTTCGGCGCGGACAAGATGGGACTGACCGAGGAGGAGATGCAGGACATCGTCACGCAATGGCGGGCGGCGTCTCCGGCCATCCCGCGGTTCTGGCGCGACACGGAGAGCGCCGCCGTCCGCGCGATCAACAACCCCGGCCGGACGACCACGGTGCCCTGCGGGGTGAAGTACCGCCGGGACGGCGACGCCCTGCGCTGCCGTCTGCCGAGCGGACGCATTTTGAGCTATTGGGACGCAAAGCTCGACACCGACGGCTCGATCTGCTTCATGGGGCAGAACCAGACCACCCGCAGGTGGGAAAAGACGGGCACATGGGGCGGCAAGCTGGTGGAGAACATCGTGCAGGCATACGCCCGGGACTGTCTCGCCGTTGCCATGGTGCGTCTGGCGGAAGAGGGCTGGAAGATCTGCTTCCACGTCCACGATGAGGTCATCGTCGAGGCGCCGATCGGGACAAGCTGGGAGCAGGTGGCGGAGGTCATGGGCCGCCCGATCGACTGGGCGCCGGGGCTGCTGCTACGCGGAGACGGCTACAGCACACCGTTTTATATGAAGGACTGAACACAATGAAAATGAAAGAACGACAGATCCTCGTTATCGTCAAGCGGCCGGGGGAGCTGCCGGAGCTCGAACCGCTTTTTGAGAATACACTGGAGGCGTTTCAGCGCGCCGTGGGCGGGTATATCGAGACCTGCACCTTCGCTTCCGACGCCGCCATTATCTGCAACGAAGAGGGGAGACTGCAGCGGCTGCCCTATAACTGCACGCTGTTCGGCATGGATTTCTTCGGCACCGTTCTGATCGCGGGCGTCAAGGGCGACGAGTTTGCCAGTGTCCGGGGCCGCAGTATACCGATGCTCATGTGCCTCTTCGGGAAATAAGACGGATCAAGGAAAAGGAGGGGCGATCCTATGGACGTCCAAAATGACAAGGCGCTGGACATCGCCCTGGGCAACAGCCGGAAGACAAAGACATGGAAGAACAAAACCGTCCGGTGGTCGGAGCTGCTGGACCGGCTGAGCGCCGTTACGCGCACGCCGGAGACCATGGCCGAGTACAAGGCCATGACCCGCGAGCAGCAGAGCCGGATCAAGGATGTGGGCGGGTTCGTCGGCGGTTACTGCAACAACGGCAGCCGCTCCGACATCCGCTTCCGCTCGATCCTCTGTCTGGACGCGGACTTCGCCGACGGCGATCTGTGGCCGGACTGGGAGCTGCTGTACGGCAACGCCGCGGCGATCTACTCCACGCACAAGCACACAACGGAAAAGCCGCGGTACCGTCTCGTGGTGCCGCTCTCGCGCAGCGTGGACTGCGACGAGTATCAGGCCATCGGCCGGCGCGTCGCCGCCACGCTGGGCATCGACAAGTTTGACGACACGAGCTACCAGCCGCAGCGCATGATGTACTGGCCGAGCTGCAGCCAGGACGCGTCGTATGTATTCCGGCACACGGACGGGGCGTTTCTTGACCCCGACACGGTGCTTGCCACCTACCACGACTGGCGCGACGTGTCCGCTTGGCCCATGAGCAGCCGCGTGGCGGAGATCGTCCGAAAGAGCGCTGCCAGGCAGAAGGACCCGCTGGAGAAGGGCGGCATCGTAGGCGCGTTCTGCCGGGCGTACAGCATGCAGGAGGCCATCGCCGAGTTTGTGCCCACCTACCGGGCCTGTGACGATCCCGGGCGCTATACCTATACCGAAGGGAGCACCGCCGCCGGTGTTGTGATCTATGACGACAAATTCAGCTTTTCCCACCACGGCACAGACCCGGCGAGCGGGCAGCTGTGCAACGCCTGGGATCTTGTGCGGCTGCACCGCTTCGGCGAGCTGGACGGCGAGTGCGGCGCGGACACGCCGGTGAGCAGCCGCCCGAGCTACCGGGCGATGGCGCAGCTTGCGAGCGGGGACAAGCGCGTCAAGGCGCAGATCGTCACCGACCGCATGAGCGAAGCCGCGGCGGACTTCGGCGGGAGCGCGGAGGACGGCGAGGACTGGAAGGCGCAGCTGCGCATCACCGAGAAGGGCGCGATCGCGCAGACGATCGAGAACGCCGTCATCATTCTGCAGCACGACCCGCAGCTCGCCGGGCGGCTGGCGCTCAACGAGATGGAGCACAGCATCGTGAGCCTTTCGAGTCTCCCATGGCGCGCCGGGCGCGGCGCGGGGCAATGGACCGACGCGGACGACGCGGCGCTGCGGTACTATCTTGAGCGCACCTACGGACTGACCGGCAAGGACCGCATCTTTGACGCCGTGAACGTTGTGGCGCTGCAGAACAAATTCCACCCGGTGCGGGAGTATCTGGACGGCTGCGTCTGGGACGGCGTGCCGCGCATAGAGACGCTGCTTGTGGACTATCTCGGCGCGGAGGACACGCCGTACACCCGCGCCGTTACCCGAAAGGCGCTGACGGCGGCGGCCGCCCGCATCTATGACCCCGGCTGCAAATTTGACTATATGCTGACGCTCCGGGGCCGGCAGGGTATCGGCAAGAGCGCTCTGATTGCCCGGCTGGGCGGGCGGTGGTTCTCCGACAGCTTCACGACGCTGCAGGGCAAGGACGCCTATGAGCAGGTGCTCGGCGTCTGGATCATGGAGGTCGGCGAGCTGGCCGGCATGCGCCGGGCGGAGGCCGAGACCATCAAGCTTTACATATCCAAGCAGGTGGACCGCTTCCGCCCCGCCTACGGGCGGCGGACGCAGGAATTCCCGCGGCAGTGCATTTTCATCGGCACCACGAACGAAGCGCAGTTTCTGCGCGACCGCACGGGCAACCGGCGGTTCTGGATCGTGGACACGCCGAACGAGCCGAGGCGCAGTCTCTGGGACGAGCTGACGCCGGAGACGGTGCGGCGCGTATGGGCGGAGGCCGCGGAGCTTTATCACGCCGGGGAGACGCTGTATCTGCCGCCGGAGCTGGAGAGCGTCGCCCGACGGGTGCAGGAGAGCTTCGAGGAGGAGAACCCGCGGGAGGGCATTGTGCAGGAATATCTTGAGCGGCTGCTGCCGGAGGACTGGGACACGATGGATCTGCCCGCACGGCGGCTGTGGCTGGAGGGCACGCAGGAGGGCACGGTGCGGCGCCGCACCGTTTGCACGATGGAGATCTGGGCGGAGGCGCTCGGCGGCTGCCCGGACCGGCTGGACCGCTACGACGGCAAGGAGATCCGCGAGATCATGGAGCGCATGCCCGGCTGGCGGCGAGCGAAGGACAAGACGGCACGAATCCGTCTATATGGGCGGCAGCGATTTTACGAGAGGAGGGCGAACCCATGACGCCGCTGGAGAAGGACATGGAGCGGGCGCTCGTCGGGGCGGTGAAGCGCCGCGGCGGCATGGCGCTGAAATGGGTATGCCCCGGCTGGGCGGGCGTGCCGGACCGAATCGTCCTGCTGCCCGGCGGGAGGGTGCTCTTCGCCGAGCTCAAGCGGCCGAAGGGCGGCGAGGTACGCAAGCTGCAGGAGTGGTGGCACGAGCGGCTCCGCCGGCTCGGCTTCACCGTGTGGGTGATCCGCGACCGCGGCGACATCGCGGCGCTCGAGAGCGCCATCGGGCAGCGGAAGGACGGGGGAAGGGAAGCATGAAATTCACGCCGTATCCCCATCAGCAGGCGGGCATCGACTGGATCCTCCGCCGCCCCGCCTGCGCTCTGCTCTGGGGGATGGGGACGGGCAAGACGGTGACGACGCTGACCGCCGTTGACCGGCTGCTGTTTGACGAGATGGAGGACGGGCCGGTGCTGGTGATCGCGCCGAAGCGCGTGGCGGAAAACACATGGAGCAAGGAGGCCGCCAAGTGGGAGCACCTGCGGCATCTGCGGGTGCGGCGGATCATGGGCACGGCCCGGCAGCGTCTGGAGGCCGTCCGCAGCGTATTCGAGGGGCCGTTCGCCGATATCTACGTTATCAACCGCGAGAACGTTGTCTGGCTGACCGACACGCTGGGCGAGCGCTGGCCGTTCCCGATCGTTGTGATCGACGAGCTGAGCAGCTTCAAGAGCGCCGCGGCCAAGCGCTGGCGGGCGCTGCGCCGCGTGCGCGGGCGGATCCGCCGGATCATCGGTCTGACCGGCACGCCGCGGCCGAACGGGCTGGAGGATCTGTGGCCGGAGATCTATCTGCTGGACCAGGGCGAGCGGCTGGGAAGGACGCTCGGCGCTTTCCGGGCGCACTTCCTGCTGCCGGAGAAGATGAACGGCCACATCGTTTACAGTTACCGTCCCCGCGACGGCGCCGAGGCGGAGGTATACGAACGCCTCTCCGACATCTGCATGAGCATCCGCAAGGAGGACGTGCTGCGTCTGCCGGGGCAGATCTACGAGACCGTCGAGCTGGACGCCCCGCCGGCGCTGCTGCGGCGGTACAAACAGTTTGAGCGGGAGAAGGTGCTGGAGTGTCTGAACGCCGGGGGCGGGATCGTGGCGGGGACCGAGGCGGCGCTCACGAACAAGCTGCTGCAGTTTGCCAACGGCGCGATCTACGACACGGAGGGGCAGGTGCACCCGCTGCACGAGATCAAGCTGGACGCGCTGGAGGAGCTTACGGAGGCCGCCGGGGGCGAGAGCGTGCTGGTGCTTTACGCCTACCGGCACGACGCCGGGCGCATCCGGCAGCGCATCGCCTGCCGGGCGCTGGACACGCCGGAGGACATAGACGCCTGGAACCGGGGGGAGATCCCCGTGGCGCTGGCGCACCCGGCGAGCATCGGCCACGGACTGAATCTGCAGGACGGCGGGCACATCATTATCTGGTTCGGGCTTACATGGAGTCTGGAGCTGTACCAGCAGGCCAACGAGCGCCTCAACCGCCCCGGGCAGCGCAGCGTGTGCAGGATCTACCATCTGATCCTCAAGGGCACGCACGACGAGCGGGTGCTGCGCTCGCTCGCCGACAAAGACAAGGGACAGGCGGCAGCCATTGAGGCGCTGCGTCTGGAGATCGTGAAGGAGGATAACGGAAGATGATCCGAGAGTGTGTTATATGCGGTGGGGCGTTTGAGAGCCGCCAAAACCGAAAAACGTGCAGCGACGCGTGCCACGCGGAGCACCGGCGGCGCCATCAGACGGAGGCATATTACCGCGCCGCGCAGGAGCAGGCCGCGCGGAGAGGGCGCAGCACGGCGGCGGGCCGGGCGCTTGCCGGGGTAAACGCCGCGGCGCGGGCAGCGCATGTGAGCTACGGACAGTATGCGGCGATCCTGAAGGACGCGGCGGCGCGGCATCTGCCGCCGCAGGAGATCGAGGCGAAGCTGCGGGGGGCCGCGCGATGGTGAAGGAGAAGCTGCGCCGCTACGGCGACCGCCGGCAGGAGCTGCGGCAGATCCGGCGCATGCTGGCCGAGCTGGAGGCGCGCATGACCGCGCCGCGGGCGCAGGCGCTCACCGGAACGCCCGGCAGCCCGTCCAGGGATCCGGACAAGCTGACCGGCCTTGTGGCGCGGGCCGAGGAGCTGCGCGGCCAATACCGCCGCTGCATCGAGGAGCTGACGGCCGCGCAGCTGGAGGTCGAGCGGCTCATTGAAACGCTGGAGCCGAGGGAGCGGGAGATCTTCCGGCTGCGGTACATCGACGGCGTCAAGTGGGAGGACATCTGCGTGATCATGTCCTACAGCTGGCGGCAGGTCCACCGGGCGCACTCGGCGGCGCTCCGGAAGCTGGAAGAGGCCGAAAAGGACGCCGGGGAAAAGTGAAGATCCGATGAAGAGAAGTGGAACAAGACTAAAGGGCTTGTTCCACTTTTTGGCTTTCTTGTTCCACTTCCGGGGGGGTCGGGGGCGCCCAAAGCGTGCGGCATTTACTTTACTATGTTAAAGGTCGTTGCCGTTGTTCCGCCCATTGTTCCACTTTACAAAAGCTCAAAGCCATTGGAAAACAGGGCTTTTTGGCCTAAGTGGAACAAGGGCAACAGTGGCAACAAAACTTTTAAGAAAGTGTCAGATAAGGGCGTACAGCATAGCGTATATACGGTATACAGGGGTATTTAAGTGTTTTTGGAAAAATGGCGTTGCCGTTGTTGCCGTTGTTCACTTTAACGCCGTCGGCGCAGGATGGCATGGAATGGCACATTCCGATGTGCTATACTGACAGCGTGAAGGGCTGCCGGGAGGCGGCTCTTTTTCGTACAGGCAGGACGGCATGAAACGTCCTGTTTGCGGTTCTCTCTCCTTGGACAAGCCTCAGCCTGTAAGAAGTGGCTCCTCGTCGGAACGAGGCTCCGTCCGGAATGGCGGCAGGGCATAAGAAAAGACCGGGCGGCGAACCCGGTCTTTTCTGACATTACTTTCAAACGGCGCAAGGAGGCACAATCCCTCCGGCGCTGCGCGCCACCTCCCTTTACACAAGGGAGGCTTTACGCAGGGGCGGCGAACTGCTTCCGGCAGAGAGGGAGGCACAATCCCTCAGTCAGCCTTGCGGCTGACAGCTCCCTTTGCACAAGGGAGCCTTTGCACAAGGGAGCCTTTACGCAGGGACGGCGGGGCGTCCCGGATAAATTTTCAGGCAGGTGGTGGTTGTGGGGTGCTGCGGACGTCTGACAGACCGG
>ERZ773139.3193-NODE-3193-length-15088-cov-7.075900_pt1 | contig 15088 bp, 20 predicted proteins | sample MGYA00580854_ERZ773139 | MGnify/ENA primary metagenome ERZ773139 (study PRJEB29015, sample SAMEA2737809) | human gut metagenome | biome: human gut; feature: human-associated habitat; material: faeces | place: China | collected 2012 ...
AGATGCAGGTGACGGCAGCGCAGATGCAGAAGCAGTATGAGGAAATCCGTCGTGAGCTGGATGTTCTGAACAAACAGCGCGGTGATGATCAGCGTCGTATTGAAAAGCTGGGACAGGACAATGCCGCCCTGGCAGAGCAGGTAAAAGCCCTGGGTGCTAATCCCGTCACGGCGACCGGTGAGCCTGTACCGCAGATGCCTGCCCCACCGCCCGGCCCGGAAGGCGAACCACAGCCAGGAAACACCCCCGTATCCTTCCCGCCGCAGGGCAGCGTTGCTGTTCCACCGCCGACGGCGTTTTATCCCGGGAATGGTGTCACGCCACCACCACAGGTGACGTACCAGTCTGTGCCGGTGCCTAACCGGATACAGCGTAAGGTGTTTACCCGTAATGAGGGAAAACAGGGACCATCGCTGCCGTACATTCCGTCAGGAAGTTTTGCGAAAGCCATGCTGATTGAAGGGGCGGATGCCAATGCCTCAGTCACCGGTAATGAATCCACGGTGCCGATGCAGTTGCGTATCACCGGCCTGGTGGAAATGCCGAACAGCAAGACGTATGACGCAACGGGATGTTTTGTGGGGCTGGAAGCCTGGGGGGATGTGTCCAGTGAACGTGCCATTGTACGCACCCGCAATATCAGTTGCCTGAAGGACGGCAAAACTATTGATATGCCGATTAAGGGGCATGTCAGCTTCCGGGGTAAAAACGGTATCAAGGGCGAAGTGGTGATGCGTAACGGCAAAATCCTCGGCTGGGCATGGGGCGCGGGATTTGTTGACGGTATCGGTCAGGGAATGGAGCGCGCCTCCCAACCGGCTGTCGGGCTGGGTGCCACAGCCGCTTACGGGGCTGGTGATGTCCTGAAAATGGGTATCGGTGGCGGCGCATCGAAAGCCGCACAGACGCTCAGTGACTACTACATCAAACGTGCCGAACAGTATCACCCGGTGATACCGATTGGTGCGGGCAACGAAGTGACCGTGGTGTTCCAAGACGGCTTCCAGCTGAAAACCGTGGAGGAAATGGCGCTGGAGCAGTCACAGAGTACAGCGGAAGAGGGTAACCCGGAAAGCCCTGTGCCGAATCCTCCCTCGGCAGAAAGCCACCTGAACGGTTTTAACACCGACCAGATGCTGAAACAGCTGGGCAATCTGAATCCGCAGCAGTTTATGTCCGGAGACAAGAACCCGCTGGGCGGGGATGCCGGCAAGGAGGGCGGAAATGGCGGGTGATGCACTGACATTCCGTGTGGCGTTTGTCGTTCGCTGGCTGCTGTGGGTCGTCAGGTTTGTGGTTATCTGGCCGCTGGCCACAATGGCCCTGATGGCTCTGTTTGTTTTATGGAAGGACAACACCACGCCGGGGAAATTACTGGTTAAGGAGATTAACTTCGTAAGACAAACAGCACCTGCCGGACAGTTCCCGGTCAGTGAATGCTGGTTTTCTTCCTCTGATTCTTCAGGCAGATCAGAAATACAGGATATCTGCCATTACCGCGCGGCTGATGCTGCAGATTATGTCAGGGAGACTGACCGGTCACTGATGCAACTGGTCACCGCATTCTGGGCAACGCTGGCACTGATGTATATGTCGTTTGCGGCAGGCACCGGGAAATATCCGATGTGGCCCGGAAAAATGAAATGTGTCCGGGTGGGAACCGCAGATGAACATCTGAAGGAAGTTTATACGGAAGACGCTTCCCTGCCGGAAAAAATCAGGAAATGCCCTGTTTATTTCCATGATGACCGAACAAACAGAAGCAACGGAGATAAAAATGAACATGCGTAATATTAATGTTATTACAGCCCGCGTTGTGCCGGATAAAAACGTATCAGATGATTTTATGCATGCTGTTCTCAGTAACTGCACCACAAAAATAGTTCTTCCTGCTCCGAAGGTGTTCAGTTCTGAATCATTGCCACACAATTTTAATATGGCTGCTGTCGGTGTGATGAAGAAGGGAATGTCGATGAGCTTATTTTCTTCTCCGGGAAATACAGTGGTCTCCGGACATCCCTGTGCAGGGAAAACAAATCTGACAGCAGAGTTAATTTCTGCTGTTGTGGGGAGTAATAAAAAAGGAGAAGGGCAATGAAACAGATTTCTTTATTTATTCCTCTGCTGGGAACCTTATTACTTTCCGGCTGCGCAGGAACAAATACGGAATTTGAGTGTAACGCCACCACATCCGATACCTGTATGACGATGGAGCAGGCCAATGAGAAGGCCAAAAAACTGGAGCAGTCCTCAGAAGCAAAGCCGGTTGCGGCATCACTGCCGCGCCTGGCTGAAGGGAACTTCCGGACAATGCCGGTGCAGACCATCACCGCGACCACTCCGTCCGGCAGCAGACCTGCGGTGACAGCACATCCGGAGCAGAAACTGCTGGCACCACGCCCGCTGTTTACCGCTGCCCGGGAAGTGAAAACGGTTGTTCCGGTCAGTTCAGTTACGCCGGTAACACCTCCCCGTCCGCTAAGAACGGGTGAGCAGACGGCAGCATTATGGATAGCGCCTTATATTGATAACCAGGATGTTTATCATCAGCCATCCAGCGTGTTTTTTGTTATTAAACCGTCTGCGTGGGGAAAACCACGTATTAATTAACTGGCCCTGAAGTTGTATATCAGCCGGCAATGTCGGCGGGCTTTCTGTATTCAAAATCTGCCTGTAAAACGAGTGCCCTGTGCGTGAAAAGGGATGGGCGGTAGCGTGTCAGAACATGTCGGGAGGAATATTCCGTGAGTGATGAAGCCGATGAAGCATATTCAGTGACAGAACAACTGACCATGACAGGAATAAACCGGATACGCCAGAAAATAAATGTTCATGGTATTCCTGTTTATCTCTGTGAAGCATGCGGAAATCCTATTCCGGAAGCCCGGAGGAAAATATTTCCCGGTGTGACGTTGTGCGTTGAATGTCAGGCGTATCAGGAAAGGCAGAGGAAACACTATGCATAAATCAGAAAATGAAAAAATAGATTTTATTCTGGATGAGCATGAGCAGATATTCAGAAAACAGGGTTCTTTGTGTATGGCACTGGGTAAGGGCTTTTTAGTTATAGCTATTCTTTGTGGTGTTGCCACATTCTGTGTTTCTGGCCTGTATCTGAAATCCCTGTGCCTGTCCGTTGCCTGCTGTTGTGGGGTATTCAGTCGTATTTTTAATTATTACAGCGTACCGGAGGAATCACGCATGGTACTCAGTCGTCAGGAATTACTCCGGCTTATGCGTCTGACTGAAGACGTACCAGATGTGAGACAGGAACTGCTTAACCGTTTGTTGTCCGGTAAAAAACTGACTGGTCGGGATGAACAGGATATCCGGCGTCTCTGGCAGGAAACGCAGAAGAAACACTATGCATAAATCAGAAGCTGAAAAAATAGATTCTATTCTGGATGAACATCAACAGATATATCGCAGACATAACCGAATAGATAACATCCTGGCGTTTTTTGCGTGTATTGCATGGATTCCCTGTATTATTGCTGCGTTCGGCGTTGATGGTATATATCTGAAAATCCTGTTTGCGGTCCTTGCCTGCTGTGGTGCGGTATGCTTTTTTATTTTCTTCTTCACCCTCCTGCCGGAATCACTCATGGTCCTCAGCCGTCAGAGCCTGCTTCAGCTTATGCGTCTGACTGAAGACGTACCGGATGCGAGACAGGAACTGCTTAACCGTCTGCTGTCCGGTAAAAAACTGACTGGTCGGGATGAAAAGGATATCCGGCGTCTCTGGCAGGAGAAAGTGGATGCAATGCAGGAGTCTGCCACCCGTCAGCGTGAACAGGATACTATTCGGAAGTTTACTGAAGGGAATAAATCCGAATGAGAATCTGCGGTGTTTCTGACCTCATAGTTAACTGAATGAATATTCAGTGATTAATATTTAACTGGAGGTAATAAAGAATGCATGCCTTTATTTTTCTTGTGCTGATAAAAAATATTAACGGTGGCGGAAGCTGGAATGTTACCCCCATGCCAAATACGGACGTATGCGTGCAGGTTCTTCGGACAATCGAAGCACATGGCGGCAGGGGCTTTGGAAATACAGGGGAGTGTATTGAAGTTAAAACAAATGAACCTTTGAACAGCGTGATGGAAACACTAAATGGTGGTGGGCAATGAGTGCTTACTGCTTCGAAGGAAAATGAAATGAAGTCGATATATTTAAAATCTGTTCTGGCTTTTATATTTGTTGGCGTTATGGCTATGATTGTATGTATTCCTTTTTACATCGTTTACCTTGCGCAACAACCTGCAACACCAGAACAACTGACAGAGATTTTACAGGAAACTCCCTGTGCAGCAGAAGCATTTCAGGAGACACTTAATTATCAGTCTGAACCTTTAACACTTAGTAAGGCAAATAAAATCGCATCAGAATGCAGAAAAAGAAACGAAATGGCAGAGGTGAAATGGGTAAGAGAAAATGAGCGCAATAAGATTCGCGAAAAACAAATTCAGGCATTAAATGATGCTCATTCAGTAAAGGAACGTTAATCCTGGTTTCCTGTTAAAAGCCTCCATCTCTTATTTGTGCTGTGGTTTCAGGAATGGCACTGCGTGATATATTCACGGCCACAGACTGATATTTTCCTTTTTTAAACGCACTAAGGAATACTCATATGAGTAATAACCCACTTGAGGCCGTCACTCAGACGGTTAACTCCCTCATCACAGCACTGAAACTGCCTGACGAATCAGCAAAGGCCAATGAAGTGCTGGGCGAAATGAGCTTCCCGCAGTTCAGCCGTCTGCTGCCGTATCGTGATTACAATCAGGAATCCGGTCTGTTCATGAATGACACCACGATGGGCTTTATGCTGGAAGCCATTCCCATCAATGGGGCGAATGAGTCCATTGTGGAGGCCCTCGATCACATGCTGCGCACCAAACTGCCGCGCGGTATTCCGTTGTGTATCCACCTGATGTCCAGTCAGCTGGTTGGTGACAGGATTGAATACGGGCTGCGTGAGTTCTCCTGGTCAGGTGAACAGGCTGAACGGTTTAACGCCATTACCCGGGCCTATTATATGAAAGCGGCAGCGACACAGTTTCCGCTGCCGGAGGGGATGAATCTGCCCCTGACCCTGCGCCATTACCGGGTGTTTATCTCGTACTGTTCTCCTTCGAAGAAAAAAAGCCGGGCCGACATTCTGGAAATGGAAAACCTGGTGAAAATCATCCGGGCGTCGTTACAGGGGGCCAGTATCACCACACAGACGGTGGATGCACAGGCCTTTATCGATATTGTCGGGGAGATGATTAACCATAACCCGGACTCCCTGTACCCGAAAAGACGTCAGCTGGACCCGTATTCTGATCTGAATTATCAGTGTGTGGAGGACAGTTTTGATCTGAAAGTCCGGGCTGATTACCTGACGCTGGGCCTGCGTGAGAACGGCAGGAACAGCACGGCCCGCATCCTGAATTTCCATCTGGCCCGTAACCCGGAAATCGCCTTCCTGTGGAACATGGCCGACAACTACAGCAACCTGCTGAACCCGGAACTGTCCATCTCCTGTCCGTTCATCCTGACGCTGACTCTGGTGGTGGAAGACCAGGTGAAAACCCACAGCGAAGCCAACCTGAAGTACATGGACCTGGAGAAAAAGTCGAAGACCTCCTATGCCAAATGGTTTCCGTCCGTGGAGAAAGAGGCGAAGGAGTGGGGGGAACTGCGTCAGCGGCTGGGCTCCGGTCAGTCCTCCGTGGTGTCCTACTTCCTCAACATCACAGCATTCTGCAAGGACAATAATGAAACGGCGCTGGAAGTGGAGCAGGACATCCTGAACAGCTTTCGTAAAAACGGTTTTGATCTGATTTCACCGCGCTTTAACCACATGCGCAATTTCCTGACCTGCCTGCCCTTTATGGCCGGGAAAGGGCTGTTTAAACAGCTGAAAGAGGCCGGAGTGGTTCAGCGCGCAGAGAGCTTTAATGTGGCCAACCTGATGCCGTTAGTGGCGGATAACCCCCTGACACCGGCAGGTCTGCTGGCACCCACCTACCGTAACCAGCTGGCGTTTATCGATATTTTCTTCCGGGGGATGAATAACACCAATTACAACATGGCGGTCTGTGGCACCTCCGGGGCCGGTAAAACCGGGCTGATACAGCCACTTATCCGCAGCGTGCTGGACTCCGGGGGCTTTGCCGTGGTGTTCGACATGGGGGATGGCTACAAGTCCCTGTGTGAGAACATGGGGGGCGTATATCTGGACGGTGAAACCCTGCGCTTTAACCCGTTTGCGAACATCACCGATATTGACCAGTCAGCGGAGCGTGTCCGCGACCAGCTGTCGGTGATGGCCAGCCCCAACGGTAACCTGGATGAAGTGCATGAAGGTCTGCTGCTGCAGGCGGTCAGGGCATCATGGCTGGCCAAAGAGAACAGGGCACGTATTGATGACGTGGTGGATTTCCTGAAAAACGCCAGTGACAGCGAGCAGTATGCTGGGTCACCGACTATCCGCAGCCGTCTGGACGAAATGATTGTGCTGCTTGACCAGTACACTGCCAACGGCACTTACGGCCAGTATTTTAACTCTGATGAGCCGTCCCTGCGGGATGACGCAAAAATGGTGGTGCTGGAGCTGGGCGGACTGGAAGACCGTCCGTCACTGCTGGTTGCGGTGATGTTCTCCCTGATTATCTACATCGAGAACAGGATGTACCGCACGCCGCGTAACCTCAAGAAACTGAACGTTATTGATGAAGGCTGGCGTCTGCTGGACTTCAAAAATCACAAGGTCGGTGAATTTATTGAGAAAGGCTACCGTACGGCCCGCCGTCATACCGGTGCCTATATCACCATCACACAGAACATCGTCGACTTTGACTCTGACAAGGCCTCCAGTGCTGCCCGCGCGGCATGGGGTAACTCCTCCTACAAAATTATCCTCAGACAGAGTGCGAAGGAGTTCGCGAAATACAACCAGCTGTATCCGGACCAGTTCCAGCCACTGCAGCGCGACATGATTGGTAAGTTTGGTGCGGCCAAAGACCAGTGGTTCAGTTCCTTCCTGCTGCAGGTGGAAAACCATTCCTCCTGGCACCGCCTGTTTGTGGACCCGTTAAGCCGCGCCATGTACAGCTCTGACGGCCCGGATTTTGAGTTTGTGCAGCAGAAACGTAAAGAGGGGCTGAGTATTCATGAGGCGGTGTGGCAGCTGGCGTGGAAGAAGTCAGGGCCGGAGATGGCTTCGCTGGAAGCCTGGCTGGAAGAACATGAGAAATACAGGAGTGTTGCATGACCACAACGCAAAAAACGACTGATGTTACAGCCCCCCGACGCAGCCACTGGTGGTGGACGGTGCCGGGATGCCTGGCAATGGTGTTACTGAACGCAGCCGTCAGTTACGGCATTGTCAGACTGAACGCACCGGTGACTGCCGCCTTCAACATGAAACAGACTGTGGATGCATTTTTTGACAGCGCCAGTCAGAAACAACTGTCAGAAGCACAGTCAAAAGCCCTTTCAGCGCGTTTTAACACGGCACTGGAAGCCAGCCTGCAGGCGTGGCAGCAGAAACACCACTCGGTCATTCTGGTGTCGCCTGCCGTGGTACAGGGGGCTCCGGATATCACCCGGGAAATCCAGCAGGATATTGCCCGGCGAATGAGAGCGGAACCATGAGATGCCGGGGGCTGATTGCCCTGCTGATATGGGGGCAGAGTGTGGCCGCCGCCGATCTTGGCACCTGGGGCGATCTGTGGCCGGTAAAGGAGCCGGACATGCTGACGGTGATCATGCAGCGCCTGACGGCACTGGAGCAGTCCGGTGAGATGGGCCGGAAAATGGATGCCTTTAAGGAGCGGGTGATCCGCAACAGTCTGCGGCCCCCTGCCGTGCCCGGTATCGGACGCACGGAGAAATACAGCAGCCGGTTGTTTGACCCGTCCGTCAGACTGGCTGCGGATATCCGGGATAACGAAGGGCGGGTGTTTGCCCGTCAGGGTGAAGTGATGAATCCGCTGCAGTATGTTCCTTTTAACCAGACGCTGTATTTCATCAATGGCAATGATCCGGCGCAGGTGGCCTGGATGAAACGCCAGACGCCGCCCACACTGGAGAGCAAAATTATCCTCGTGCAGGGCAGTATCCCGGAGATGCAGAAGTCTCTGGACAGCCGTGTTTACTTTGACCAGAACGGTGTGCTCTGCCAGCGCCTCGGCATTGATCAGGTCCCGGCACGGGTGAGCGCCGTTCCCGGCGATCGCTTCCTGAAGGTGGAATTTATTCCGGCAGAGGAGGGCAGAAAATGAAACGGTGCCTGTGGCTGTGTGTGGTGTTTCTGCTGGCCGGTCATATCCCTGTGGCGTCAGCGGATGCAGCCTGTGAAGGGCGTTTCGTCAACCCGATCACCGATATCTGCTGGAGCTGCATTTTCCCGTTGTCGCTGGGCAGCACAAAAGTGAGTCAGGGAAAGGTACCGGATACCGCAAACCCGTCGATGCCCATCCAGTTTTGTCCGGCCCCGCCCCCCATTTTTAAACGTATCGGACTGGCTATCGGGTACTGGGAGCCGATGGCACTGACGGACGTCACCCGGTCGCCGGGATGTATGGTCAATCTGGGCATGACGATCCCGGAGCTGGGGAAAACCGGACAGGGAACGGCCAAAAAAGATGACAGGCAGGTGAACGGCGCGTTCTATCACGTTCACTGGTACAAATATCCGGTGACGTACTGGCTGAACATTATCACGTCTGCCGGGTGTCTGATGGGCGGGGATATGGATATCGGGTATATCTCTGAAATTGATCCCACCTGGACGGACAGCAGCCTGACCACCATTCTCAATCCGGAGGCGGTCATTTTTGCTAATCCGATAGCCCAGGGGGCCTGTGCAGCAGATGCGATTGCCAGTGCCTTTAACAAACCGCTGGATATTCTGTTCTGGTGTGCCGGTTCGCAGGGCAGCATGTACCCCTTCAACGGCTGGGTGAGCAATGAATCTAGCCCGCTACAGTCCTCCCTGCTGGTCAGTGAGCGGATGGCGTTCAAGCTGCACCGTCAGGGCATGATTATGAACACCATCGGGCAGAACACGGCAGTCTGTTACGAATATCCGTCCCCAATCCTGCCCAAAGAACGCTGGCGTTATCAGATGGTGAATATGTATCCGGACAGCGGGCAGTGCCATCCGTTCGGGCGCAGTGTGATGCGCTGGGAGACGGGAAAAAATCCGCCCAACACAAAGAAAAACTTCGGCTACCTGATGTGGCGTAAACGTAACTGTGTGTTCCTGTAAGTCATGTTAATCAATAAGAGGATCGATTATGAAGGTGGGGGTAATAAGAAATAAGCACGCAGAGGACTTCAGAAAAATATGTCTTCTGTTTATCCGGTTAACGAGCAATGTATTAAAACTGTTTCCTTTTGCTATGGTGATATGCCCTGTGGTGTGGTTTTATTTTTGCCCTGAACATATTCTCTCAGACATTGTTAACGACTGGCACGATGCAGATACACTGGAAAAAATACGGATTGTCAGACTGTATCTGAAGACGGTTCTTATTCTGACAGTGGTAAGCGTTGTTGTCTTGTCTCTTTCGTCAGATAAGTTTATGTCTGTTAAGCGCAGGAAATGAGTCTGGCGCTTCTCATAAATATAACCGTGTGTGCATGTGTACAATATAAATAAAGGTGTGTCATGAGTTTTTTATCATTTTTACGAAAGATAAGTAATAAAGAAAAAGAAATTTTTATCAGTGAGGAGCGTTTTTTCTCCCTGCTGGAAAGGGTGAGTGCTTTTGATGTGGTCAGAGAATGGGCTGAAAATGGTGGAGCATATTATCCTCTGCTGGAGTGCCGTCGGCTTACAGATATTGAAGATGTCAGGAAATCAGAGGATATACTGAACCGACTGGAGTTTATTGACAGAAGATTTCGGGAATTCATCAGCATTATATCTGAATATGATCGTAATGATAAATCTAAAGACAAGTGGGAGAGGGAATTGTCTGAATATCCACCGGAAAAAATATACCAGGTCCGGAGAGAGGGAGACCATCTGTCATTAAAAAATTACGGTGATGATATTACTCTGGACAGAGATACCTCCGTGGCTACGGTGCAGATTACTGTCAGCAGAAAATGCATTACTCAGGAAGAAATGGATGAGTTATATGCTTTGTCAGAAAGACTGAAAGAAAAGTGCGCCGGTAATTAAATTATATCACTATGCCGGGAGATGATATGAGCCGGAAAATATTTGTACTTTTTACCCTGACTGCAGGACTGTTTATTTCTGCCCATGCTTCGGAAAATGTGAATACACCCGAAAACCGCCAGTTCCTGAAGCAGCAGGAAACACTGAGTCAGCAGTTGCGTGAAAAGCCGGACACACAACTGCAGGCATGGGCAGAACAGCAGGTCAGGGCGAATCCCCTTCAGCATGCCGATAACCAGTTTCTCGATGAACTGGTCCGTAAACAGCAGGCTGCTCAGAAAGACAAACCACAGCAGGGGGCCGTGTATTTTGTGTCGTTTTCCATACCCGAAGAGGGGTTGAAACGGATGCTGGGCGAAACCCGGCGTTACGGTATTCCGGCCACACTGCGGGGTATGGTGAACAACGACCTGAAAGCCACGGCTGAAGCAGTGCTGTCTCTGGTGAAAGACGGTGCGACCGATGGTGTTCAGATTGACCCGACGCTGTTTTCACAGTACGGCATTCGCAGCGTACCGGCCCTGGTGGTGTTTTGCAGCCAGGGGCACGACATCATCCGGGGAAATCTGCGCGTCAGGCAGGCGCTGGAGAAAGTGGCCACCGCAGGAGACTGCCGGCAGGTGGCCCGGGCGTTGCTGAATAACCCCGGAGATAAACAAAAATGACTTTACCTGCCGGGTATTACCGGATTGACCCGGACATCCGTGCACTGGTGGCCGCGATGAACGTTCACGGATTTCGTACATATGCGTCCTGTCAGGGGCATGGTTTCCCTGTTACGAAACTGCCGCCTTATATTGCCTTTGTCTGTCCGGTAAAAAAGGCGGCTCTTCTTGAGCAGCGACTGCGGCAGGATGCGGAGTCCATGATGCCCCGGTTGCTGTGGGGCTGGTCCGTCGGGGCTTCTTTTAACAGTGACCTTCAGCTCTGTTTCCGGCTTCAGCCTGAAGGCCCTCATCACTGGTATCACCGGTACTGTCGCCGCTCACTGCGTGCAGACTTCAGGACGCTGGTCCGCTTACTGAATCCGTAAATCTGTTCCCGTAAGGAGGCATTGATGGCGCTGACAAAGAAGCAGCGGGAAAAACTGCGTATGAAATTCGGTGGTCGTTGTGCGTACTGCGGCTGTGAACTGCCGGAAAAAGGCTGGCATGCCGACCATGTTCAGGCGGTGCTCCGCAAGTCAGAGCAGTGCATGAAGGCTGCAGAAAAGCGCATTTTCAGGCTGAAATCCACCGGTGATGTTTTCAGACCGGAGGCCGACTGTCCGGAAAACCTCGTCCCCGCCTGTGCGCCGTGCAACCTGCTGAAAACAACATATTCGCTGGAGATGTTCAGAACGCAGGTGTCCCTGCAGGTTGAACGGGGGCGCAGAAGCAGCGTGAATTTCAGGACCGCAGAACGGTTCGGGCTGATTCAGGTGGTGAACAAACCAGTCGTGTTCTGGTTTGAGCAATATCAGAGGGAGAGTGAGGTATGAAACGTCTTCTGCCATTGCTGCTGGGGCTGGCAGTCAGTGTGGCACAGGCTGACAGCAACAGTGATTACCGTGCGGGTTCTGATTTTGCCCGTCAGATTCAGGGGCAGGGTACAGGCAGTATTCAGAATTTTAATCCGCAGGAAAGCATTCCCGGCTATAACGCGAATCCGGACGAGACAAAATATTACGGTGGCGTGACTGCCGGCGGGGATGGCGGCCTGAAAAATGACGGCACCACGGAATGGGCGACCGGTGAAACCGGCAAAACCATCACAGAGTTATTTATGAACAAGCCGAAAGACATTCTGTCACCGGATGCGCCGTTTATTCAGACTGGCCGGGATGTGGAGAGCCGTGCTGACAGCATTGTGGGAAACACAGGCCAGCAGTGCAGTGCACAGCAGATAAACCGCAGTGAGTTCACAAACTATACCTGTGAGCGGGACACGATGGTGGAGGAATACTGCTCCCGGACTGCCAGTATCACCGGAGACTGGAAGTACACGGATGAATATCGTGAAGTGACGATACCGCACTCACAGTTCCGGTTCAGTATGAACGGTCTGAAACTGGTGTTCAGTGTCACGGCTCCGGTAACCGGTACAGTGGAAAGTGCATCATTGTCTGTATACGCCGCTTTTTTCTTCCTGAACTCCCGTTATACCTTCATGAATACAACCTTTAATGTCGGCCTGGCAAACGGGCAGTCGGATACTTACCCCCTGTCCGGGGCGACAGGTTTGCAGGTGACACAGGGGCAGGTTCTGACCGGTAGTGGCTGTACTGCAAACGGTAATTGCCTCCCGCACGGGAACGGTGACAGGAAAGTCTATGAATCGCTTGTCAGTGGTGCTTCCACCTTTACGCTGAAACTCAGGATGAAGGTCCGTGATAAAGAATGGGTTCCCCGGGTGGAGTGGGTGGAGAGTTGTCCGTTTAATAAAGCGGATGGCGTGCTGAAAGGTACTGAGTGTTCAGAGCCAGGGGGTACGAGAACGGGTGTGATGGAAGGTAAACCCTGGAGTATCACACAGGCATGCTGGGCATACCGGGATAAATATGTCACACAGTCCGCAGATAACGGCACCTGTCAGAAATATGTCGATAATCCGGCCTGTACGCTGGCCTCACGTCAGTGCGCGTTTTATTCCGATGAGGGAAGCTGTCTGCATGAGTATGCCACGTACTCCTGCGAGTCCAGAACATCAGGAAAAGTGATGGTCTGTGGTGGTGATGTCTTCTGCCTTGACGTTGAATGCGATAAGGCTCAGAGCGGGCAGAGTAATGATTTTGCCGAAGCCGTTTCTCAGCTGGCGGCACTGGCCGCAGCAGGTAAGGATGTTGCGGCGCTGAACGGGGTGGATGTCCGTGCTTTCACCGGTCAGGCGAAATTTTGTAAGAAGGCTGCAGCCGGATACAGCAACTGCTGTAAGGACAGCGGCTGGGGACAGGATATCGGGCTGGCCAAATGCAGCAGTGATGAAAAGGCCCTGGCTAAAGCAAAATCAAACAAACTGACCGTCAGTGTCGGAGAGTTCTGTTCGAAGAAAGTGCTGGGTGTCTGTCTGCAGAAAAAACGCAGCTACTGTCAGTTTGATTCGAAGCTGGCGCAGATAGTCCAGCAGCAGGGGCGCAACGGTCAGCTGCGTATCAGTTTTGGCCGTGCGAAGCATCCTGACTGTCGGGGGATTACGGTTGATGAGCTGCAGAAAATTCAGTTCGACAGACTGGATTTCACTAACTTCTACGAAGACCTGATGAATAACCAGAAAATCCCGGACAGTGGCGTTCTGACGCAGAAAGTGAAAGAGCAGATTGCTGACCAGCTGAAACAGGCAGGACAGTAAGGTATGGAAAATAACCGGGGGAAATGATGAAAGTCATATTCACGTCGAACCGTTTTATTGATTTTCTTATCCGGCTTTTGATTACAGCGATTGTCATTTCCCCGGTAATTATCTGGTCGTGGGATACGGTAAAAGAAACCACGGCAGACGGGATGCTTGCCGCTGCTTTCGTTATCCTTTACTCCGGTGTGCTCCTGTTTATTCTGTATTTTTGTTTTTCTGCCCTGACTGACCTGCAGAAAACCGATGAAAGAAAAAATGATGAAAGGAATGAAGATGAATAAAGCATTACTGCCACTGTTACTCTGCTGCTTTATTTTTCCGGCGTCAGGGAAAGATGCAGGCTGGCAGTGGTATAACGAGAAAATAAATCCGAAGGAAAAAGAAAATAAACCTGTACCTGCAGCCCCCCGTCAGGAGCCGGATATTATGCAGAAACTGGCCGCGCTGCAGACGGCAACAAAGCGGGCGCTGTACGAAGCCATTCTGTATCCCGGCGTGGATAATTTTGTGAAATATTTCCGGCTGCAGAATTACTGGACTCAGCAGGCCGGGCTTTTCACCATGAGTGCTAAAAAGGCCATGCTGGCACATCCCGAACTGGACTATAACCTGCAGTACAGCCATTACAACGGCACGGTACGGAACCAGCTGGCGGCAGACCAGGCGCAGCAGCGACAGGCCATTGCGAAACTGGCTGAACACTACGGCATCATGTTTTTTTACCGGGGGCAGGACCCCATCGACGGGCAACTGGCGCAGGTCATTAATGGCTTCCGGGATACGTATGGTCTGAGTGTTATTCCCGTTTCCGTGGATGGCGTGATTAATCCGCTGTTGCCGGATTCCCGGACTGACCAGGGGCAGGCGCAGCGCCTCGGCGTGAAATATTTCCCGGCCATGATGCTGGTTGACCCGAAACAGGGCAGTGTTCGCCCGTTATCATACGGCTTTATTTCGCAGGACGACCTGGCAAAACAATTCCTGAACGTTTCTGAAGATTTTAAACCAAATTTTTAATCGCGGATTTTATTTATGGGTGAAGATTATTTGAAAATGTTTACAGGTGTTGTTCTGTTAATATTTGTCATTATTGCCGGTTATTTCTTTTCTGAGCGTAATGACAGGAAAATGTTTCTCCTGAGCTCACTGGTTTTCCTTGTTATTAATATCGCGTGTTTATATGTGCTTACCGCCAGTCTCTGGTTTCTGTGTGGTGCAATTATGAATCAGGGCGCAGCAATGGTTGTTCCAATGGTTATTGGTTCATTACCGAACGTTACGAGCTTCGACAGGTTCAGAAGAATATTTATCTGTATTATGTTGTCATCGGCATGGTCCGGAGTGATGTGGTTTTTTATAAGGAGCTTATGACAGGCTAAGTCATATAAAACGGTAATAAAAACCATACAAAATAATGAGGTTGATCTGATTAATATCACACAAAAGCGAATATTATAGACATGAATATTCTCATGTAAATAATAACCGGAGTTTAACATGATAAGTAAATGCAGATTCTCTTTACCCCGGCTTGATATTACGGGAATGTGGGTATTTTCCCTGGGTGTCTG